>Ga0070729_10000070_pt1 | contig 230597 bp, 207 predicted proteins | sample tdDd472_FD_66725 | JGI IMG/M metagenome (GOLD analysis project Ga0070729, IMG submission 66725) | Marine sediment microbial communities from the Atlantic coast under amendment with organic carbon and nitrate - tdDd47.2 | ecosystem: Environmental > Aquatic > Marine > Coastal > Sediment...
GCTTTATTGAATACCTGGTAGTTAAAATATCGAGAACCGGTAACGGCAAAATTAAAGGTATCCCAACGGTACCCTCCCTTTAAATAAACCTGTTGATACCAGTACGAATTCAGCAATCCTGAACTGTAGCCGCCCTTATAGCCCCCTTCGAGGATCAGTGACGGCGTGGATGTCGCGTAAAGCGGAGGAGAGAAAAAAAGCAAAATAATAAGAAATCGTTTCATATGTATTTATTCCAGAATACTTAGAGATAAACCAAAGGCAGACCTGCCGGGACAGGTCTGCCTGTAAAGTAACAGAAATTTTGTGTGTATATCAATTCTTTTTTAAATCTATTTATTCTCCAGCCTGTTTTCTCATCTCCTTTCGGGCCTGGTCTCTCAATTCTTTCCGATACTGATGACGCAGCTGCCGCTTTTCCTCTGCCGTTTCCTTTTTCTGTTCCCGAAGTTCCTGTCGTGTCCTGATGCGTTTTTCAACACGTTTCTTGACACCTTCAGCACTTTCGCTTTCCCGGAGCTGTGCCCGATCTTCGGTTCGTGTTCTTACCTGATTCTGATCTGTGTTGGTGTCATCTGCTACAAGGGGTACCACCAGCATAAATATCGTGGCAAGTAAGAGTGTTAATATTTTTTTCATTGACTTCCTCCTGAAATTCTACTCTCTTAATGCTTTCACCGGGTAATACACCTGGAGCCCAGAAAACGGTCATTGTTTTTATGCCAGAAGAAAAAAAAATATCTGAAATCTATCAGGCCTTCAGTAATGAACTCTTTTCCTACCTGGTGCGTCTTACCAGCAATCGGGAAAATGCAGAAGACCTGCTCCATGATACCTTTGCCACACTGATAACTTACAGTAAAAACCACCCAATCGAAGAAGTTACGGTCAGGGCTTTTCTTTATAAAACGGCCCATAACCTGGCAGTTAATTTTATAAAAAAACAGAGCAGATCTACACTGAGCGATAAGCTGGAAAGCCTTCCTGCAGCCGGTTCTGTTGAAGAAGAAAACAGTGCACAGCTGCTGCAGGCTGAAATCTACAGTATTCTCGATACTCTCGATGCAGTTGACCGCTCTATCTTTATCATGAAAAAAGAACTCTCCATGTCAACGAAGGAGATCGCACAAACCATTAAAAAAAGTGAACGGACGATCCGGCGAAGCCTCGAAAAGACCCTGAAAATATTGGCCCTTGAACTGAAAAAAACCGGTTTTTTGTCCCGGTCACTGATTTCTGTGACCGTTTTTTCCCTCTCTATTGTATTACTAAAAGGAGACAACACCGGACAATGAAAGGGCACCTAAAACAAAAAACAATTATTCAAAGAGCGCTTGCGGGCCATGAGGCCATTGCGGCGGACTCCCACATGCAGACTTGCCCGCGGTGCCGAAAACATGCTGAAGAGTTCCGGCTTATTCTTTCTCCATCTGAAGAGAGCACCGCAGCTCCCTCTCCCGGTGTTGAAGCACGCATTCAGGCAACCCGCCGGCAGCTGGAAAAATCTACTGCCGCTGGTTCAATAAAGGGAGTAAAACTCCAGATGCCGGGCCGGCTTATTCTGGCAGGGAGTGCAGCTGTCTTATCGGTACTGCTGGCTATAACCATAATGCTGATAAAAACCGAGAAGCCGGTACCCCGTCACATTGCCATTACTCCTGGGACAGAGGAAATTACGGTTAACGATGTAAAAATAGGCTCAGTTCTGGTTCTCCCTGAAAATAACGATATCGCAACAATCAAGGGAGCCGCCACAATAGGCCAAAAGGATTCTTTTTCAATTCTGCTCTCCCGGAACAGTGATCTTTCGATACAGGGACTGACATCAGATCAGTCACAACTTCCCCTTTTCATAACCTTAAAAAAGGGAACCCTGACAGCGGATATTCTAAAAGGAGAGAATAAATTTATTTTTCAAACTGCCCAGGCAAAAATAATTATTACCGGTACCCGATTCAGGCTCTCTGCTGCAGATGCTACCACTGTTTCACTCCATGAAGGCTCAGTAATGATAACGGCCCTCTCCTCAGGAAAAACCCGGTCACTTGCCGCCGGCAGTACATGCGTCATTACTGACGCCGGAACCTTTGCTGTCGCTGCCCGTCACGCCGCATCAGTAAAGGCTCAAAAAATGGTAAAGGAAGAAAAGGCCGGCTCAATCACCGGGGAAGAAACAAAAAAAGACCAAAAAAATTCTTCAGAAATCCGTCAGGAGCGTACTCAGCAGAGAAAAGAAATAAAAGAAGACCAGCGGCAGATGCGCGAGATAAAACGCTCCTTACGACAGAGAAAAAACAGGTAACCTCCCTCTGCAAATATTAACATTTAATTGACAGGTCCACAGAATCTGCTACAGTCAAAGAAAAAAGAGGATCACCACATGATGCCGATACTTCGTTATATTCCCACAATTATCCTGTGCTGTGCAGTCATGCAGATTCACGCCGATGAGCTGAAGACCATACCGGGTGCAGAAGAAATAAAGGACCGGTACACTCTGAAAGAACTGGTTGCAAGAAGCCTTAAAAACTATGAACTTTTAAAAACTTCCCGCAGTGAAATTACCCGTTACCGTCATGAACAGGATCAGGCCGCATCATGGAAAAATCCGGAACTCGGGGTAACCGGGGGCTATAAAAAAAGCACTTCATCGGGATACCTCTACGGTATTTCTCTGAGCCAGACCATACCATGGCCTGGAAAAAAAAGCACCCTCGCGGCAATAGCGGGTGAAGATAAAAAAATTGCCCTCCTCAGGCACGAAGAAATGAAGCTCTATGTGTCCCATGAAGTAGTACGTCTCGCCTACCGTTACCATGCCCTGAAGGCTCTCAGTGAGCATACCAATGTCCGCCTGAAGCGTCTCCGTCTTATTGATACCTTTCTCAGGAGCAGAAAAATACTCTCACCGGAAAAAATTGTGGAAAAAAACATCATACGGGGGCGTGTTAAAATACTCGAAAAATCAGTTATTCAAACCCGTCATCGGGCCAGGCAGGCCTTTGCTGATTTAAATCTCTTTACCTGTTTTTGTATACCGCAGAAAAAATTTCCAAAAATTGACATCTCCTGGTATAGTTCACCGCCCCGTATTGACGAAGAATCCCTGAAAAAACGTACAATGAACCAAAACTTTCAAATACAGAAGGCCATGGCTCTTCTCAAGCGCGAGAAAAAGAAGATCTTATATGAAGAAAAAAAGAAAGCCCCTGACCTGAATATTTCACTTTTTTATAATGAAGACAATACCGGTACCCCAGATCGTTCTATCGGCGGCGGTATATCACTCCCCCTGCCGATACTGAACCAGAACAAAGGAGCCGTTAAGGCCCGCAAAACAGACCTGTCCATTGCACAGATAAACCTTCAGTACCTAGAACGGAAACTGGAGAGACGCCTCACGGAGCTTTTCAGCAGGTACATGACGGCCGGCAGGCTGTTGAAAATTTTCCCCCTTAGGAGTCAGGGTGCCATCGAAGCCCAGATGCGTTACGCGGACCGGGAATTTATTCGAGGAAGATTAAGCCTCCAGAACTATCTCGATATGGATGAACAATCCCACGAAGTAATAGAAGCTATTTACCAAACCCAGGTCGAAGTGGTAGTGCTCCATACAACACTTCGATTTCTTGCTGCAGAGCAATAAAAAGAGGTATACCAATGATAAACCGACTCTTTGAATGGGCACTGACCCACCGCTACACCGTACTTATTATATTTCTCGGCATTACCATAACCGGTGTCTATGCCATGACGCAGCTGACCATCGATGCAGTTCCCGATATCACTAATGTTTCAGTCATGGTCAACACCAAGACAGGCGCCCTGGCTCCTGAAGAAATTGAAAAGACCGTTACCTTCCCCATTGAAACAGAGCTTGCGGGACTTCCCAATGTAGAGGATATCCGCTCCCTTTCAAAATACGGCCTTTCACAGATCATTGTTGTATTTTCAGATAAGACAGATATTTATTTTGCCCGCCAGCAGGTTGCAGAACGGCTGCAGCTTGTGACCGGTGTACTTCCCCCCGATATAACCCCTGAGCTTGGTCCGATATTTACCGGTCTCGGTGAAATTTTCATGTATGTCCTGGTTCCGAAGGCAAACAGCGCCCTGGCCAAAAAACCTGAGAAGGAACGTCTTATCTATCTGCGGACACTCCAGGATCTCCATGTGGCGCCAAAGCTGAAGACGGTTCAGGGGGTTGCGGAAGTAGAATCAAATGGAGGCTTTAAAAAGCAGATACATATCAATGTAAATGCCCGGGCCATGGAACAGTACGGCATCAGCTGTCACCAGCTTATATCAAAACTTGAAAATCTCGGTGAAAATTACGGCGGGGGCTACATACAGCAGAAGGGAAATCAAATTATTGTCCGCACCGTCGGACGAGTCAGCAGTCTGAAGGCCATTAGAAATCTCCCGGTGAAGCTCAATGTCTTTGGTGCCCCGGTACGGCTCAACCAGGTTGCAGCGGTTAAAGCGGGTCATGAGCTCAGGGTTGGGGCTGCGACCTTTGAAGGCAAAGAAACGGTTCTTGGTACAGTACTGATGCGTATCGGCTCAAACAGCCGCGATGTGGCGATAGAGGTTGCAGAAGTCGCTAAAAAAATTAAACTTCCAAAAGATGTTGCATTAAAGGTTCTCTACAACCGAAGCTTTCTGGTTAACGCAACCATTGATACGGTCACCCTGAATCTTATTGAAGGCGGCCTCCTGGTCATTGCGATCCTTTTTCTTATTCTCGGCAATATACGCGCTGCTATGATTGTCGCTCTGGCTATTCCACTTTCGATGATAGCTGCCTTCAGCGGTATGCTGCAGTCAAAAATTTCTGCCAGCCTCATGAGTCTTGGGGCTATCGACTTCGGGCTAATTGTTGATGGGTCGGTGGTTATTATTGAAAATGTCATCCGTCGCTTTGAAAACAGCAAAAAAGACCCAAAAAAAATAACCCCTGAGGAACGCCTTGCCATGACCCTTGAGGCGTGCCGGGAGGTAGGACGCCCCGTTGTTCTGGGGGTATTTATGATAATGATCGTCTATATCCCTCTTCTCTCGCTTACCGGTATTGAAGGAAAAATGTTTCGACCCATGGCGGCAACGGTTATCTTTGCCCTGACAGCCAGCCTCTTTATTGCCATATTTCTTATGCCTGTGCTCTCCTACTATTTTATCAGGCCGTCGAAAAATAAGAATGAAAAATCGGGACTCTTTACCCGTCTGATGGAATCGGCATACCGGCCGGTAATTGGTTTCTCTCTCAACAATCGAAAGACACTGGTCCCGGCTACACTCGCGGTTGCCCTGCTTTCACTGGTGCTCTTCTTTAATCTCGGCTCTGACTTTATTCCCCAACTCAATGAAGGTGATATGGTCATCGGACTGGTGCGCAATACAAGCATGGGTATTGATGAATCGGCACGTCAGCAAAAAATTTCTGATACTGTTATCAAGAACTTCAAAGAGGTTGAGACTGTCTTCTCCCGTATGGGAACTCCTGAATCAGCAACAGACCCGATGGGTGTAAACTTTGCAGACACCTTCGTCATATTAAAAAAAGATTTTTCCACATGGCCATTGGAAAAGGAAGGAAGAAGACGGACAAAAGATGAACTCTTTGAGGACATCAGCCGAGCCATCGACAAAGCGATGCCGGGACAGGAAATTTCAATGACCCAGCCCATTGAGATGCGTTTTAATGAAATTCTTGAAGGAAGTCGCGCGGATATAACCTTAAGAATCTTCGGACCGGACCTTGATAAACTTCTTCTCATTGTCAACCAGGCGAAGGGTATTCTCGAGAAAATACCCGGGGCTGAGTCAGTAGAGATGGATGCCCTTACCGCCCTGACAAAAAGTCCCGTTCTCGACCTTGCCCTTGATCATGACAAAATATCCGAGTACGGCATTTCACTACAGGATGTAAACAAATCTTTCACCATTGCCATGAACGGCATTGAAGTCGGATACTTCTACCAGGGAGACAAACGATTCCCCATTGTGGTACGCCTGGCCGACAATCTCAGGTCGAGTGTTTCCACGATTGGAACTATTCCTGTCAGCCTTCCTGATGGGGGCACCGTTCCGATTACCCGCCTCGCCCGGGTCCAAAAAAGAAACCAGGTTACAACTATTGCCCGAAGCCGGGCCCGCCGGTATGCGGCAGTTTCCATCAACCTGAAAAACAGGGACACAGAAAGCTTTGTCAATGAAGCCCGTAAACAAATTACCGCAGGTATAAAATTTCCGGAGGGCTATGAGCCAGAATGGGGGGGCCAGTTTAAAAATCTTGAATCGGCACGGCAACGGCTCTATATTATGATTCCTGTTATCCTTTTCTTCCTTTTCATAATTCTTATTAAAACTTTTGGAAATTTCAAGCATGCCTTTTTGGTCTTCAACAGTATTCCCTTTGCGGTCACCGGGGGTATAATTTTTCTATATCTACGGGGCATCCCCTTCAGTGTCTCTGCCGGGGTCGGGTTTATTGCTCTGACAGGTATCGCAATTCTTGACGGGATGGTGCTGGTCAGTTTTTTCAACCAGCTCAGGAATGAAGGCAAAACAATACGCGAAGCGGTGACAGAGGGCGCCATGATACGCCTGCGGCCCGTTATCATGACCAGTCTCGTTGCCATGCTTGGTTTTATCCCTATGGCCTTCAACACAGGCCTCGGAGCGGAAGTCCAGCGTCCACTTGCCACAGTAGTTATCGGTGGACTGGTTTCTTCTACCATGCTGACCCTTCTGCTGCTGCCGACCCTCTACTGCTGGCTTGAGTCACGGGAAGAAAAATTGTTTAACCTGGAAAAAGCAAAAGAGAAGTAATTTTCATCAAACAGCTCTATGCAGTACTGATACGCTCGCCTCTATGATCAATACAGGTGGCACCTCACGGTTCCCCCATCCACTGCCTGCTCTTCCGGGTAGACCTTTTTGCATATATCCATTACCTGGGGGCATCGGGTGTGAAAGTGGCACCCTTCAGGGGGATTTTCCGGTGAAGGAATTTCTCCTTTCAGGGCGGTAAAGCCGCGCTTTTCAGGCTTAATCTCAGGAATAGACGCGATAAGACTTTTAGTATAGGGATGCAGTGGTTCCCCATAGAGAGCACTGGTGCTCCGGTTCTCAACAATGCGACCGAGATACATGACTGCGATATGATTACTCATGTGTTCAACTACCGCAAGATCATGGGCTACAAAAAGAAATGTCAACGAAAGACGTTCCTGCAGCTCTTTCAAAAGATTTAAAATCTGCCCCTGGATGGAGACATCAAGGGCTGAAACCGGTTCATCAAGAATAATAAGTTTGGGATTCAGCGCAATCGCCCGGGCAATACCGATACGCTGGCGCTGGCCCCCACTGAACTCATGGGGATACCGCTCAACATGCTCCGGCCCCAGGCCTACCAGGGTCATCAGCTCTTCGAGGCGTTCTTTGATTTCTTCCTTTTTCATATCCGTGTGAATTCGCAGGGGTTCAGATATTATCCTGCCAACAGTCATACGAGGATTCAGGGCACTAAAAGGATCCTGAAAAACCAGCTGTATATTTTTCCGAAAGGCGCGGAGCTCTTTCCGGTCAAGGGACTTTATATCAATCCCGTCAATTACCACTCTGCCGGCATCAGGTTCAATGAGACGAAGCATGGCCCGGGCCGCGGTTGTTTTTCCTGACCCGCTTTCTCCGACCAGACCAAGGGTGTGCCCCTTTTCAATAGTGAAATTTATACCATCAAGAGCCCTGACGACTCCAGGCTTTTCAAAAAAGTTCTTTTTTCGTGATAAAAAATATTTTGTTAATCCTTCGACATGTACCATCAATTCGTCCTGAAAATTGCTTTCAGGTACCCTTTCAGGTTGCAGGAAGAATTGCAACTAATTTTCCATAAGGGAGGGGGCTATTTTATATTTGGCATCATGAATACACATGATGCCAAATATGTTATTTAACTTTATTCCAGAGGTGCACCAGTAAATACTGCATCAAAAGATTCGGATACAGCAGTGTCCCCTTTAAGGATGTAATCAATTTTACCAAAAAACTTTTGAAACTCAGAGCCAATGTAAAATTGTCCGGAAAGAACTCTGCCATAATAATACGCGGCTTCTGTATTATCATTAATTAAGTCATCTCTTTCTGCTCCCTTCTTGTCACCAAGTAGTTCCGCTACTTTAGGTGCTGCCAAAGTAAGTGCCCAGAGATGCATCCATGCATATGTCAGCATGACAAAAACTTCTCTTAGAGGTGTTGCATCAGAAAAAATATCTGCAAAATTATTTACTTCTTTTCTTGATTTCATCATTTCAATAACTTCATCGAGTTTTTCTAAACCCTTTTCAATGTTGGTAATATATTTATTATCAACGATTTCTTTCGCTGCTGATATTGTCTTTTGAATTCTTTTTTTGAAAATAGAATAATTATACTGATCTTTATTCATAAGAAGCTTTCTCATTGCAAGGTCAATAGATTGTATACCATTGGTACCTTCATACAATGAAAGTATTTTACAGTCCCTGGCAAATTGCTCTACCGGATAATCGCTGCAAAAACCATATCCACCATAAACCTGAATCGCATCACCTGTAACATCCCATGATGTATCAGTATTTCCTGCTTTTACAATTGGAATTAATATCTCTATAAGCGCCTGAGTCTCTTTTTTCTCATCACCTTCGAGCAGTTCACTTTGGTCAAAAAGATATGTGTTAAAGTAAACAAGAGTTCGCATTGCTTCAACCCTGGATTTCATTGAAAGCAAAAGTCTCTTTATATCAGGATGATTTATAATTGCTGTATCAGGTCCCTTTTGGTTTAAAGGATCTTTTCCCTGCACTCTGTTTCTCGCATAGGTAAGAGCATGCATATACGCAGTACTTGAAACAGATGCGCCCTGCATTCCGACATAGAGTCGTGTTTCATTCATCATATGAAACATTATTTTCATACCCTGCTGCTGCTCGCCCATCAGGTATCCGTGACAATTCTTGTCATCACCGAAATTTAATGTACATGTTGCAGAAGCCTTGATACCCATTTTGTGTTCAATGCCCGAACAAACTACATCATTGGAATTTTCAATAATACCGTTGGAATCAAATCTATGTTTAGGTGTAGTAAAAATTGAAATTCCTTTTGTGCCTTCAGGGTCTCCTTCGACCCTTGCAAGCACAGGGTGAATCATATTTTCATAGTAGTCATTTTCACCCGATGAGATAAATATTTTTTGACCGGAAATTGTATATGCTCCATCATCCCGTTTAGCTGCTTTTGATTTAAGAGCTCCTACATCAGAACCGGCTTCAGGCTCTGTTAAACACATTGTACCGCCCCATTCACCGGAGATAATTTTTTCACAAATTATATGTTTATCTTCTTCCCTTCCAAATTTTTTTACCAGATTCATTGCACCAAGGCTCAGGTGAGGATACATTGAAAAAGCAAGACTTGCACAGGCAAAGTAATCGAGGGAAGCCTGAAAAATAATAAAAGGCATTCCCATGCCTCCAAATTCAGGTTCAATATTTATTCCTGCGAAACCTGCTTCATAGTAGGCATCAAGTCCCGGCTTTAAAACTTCAGGAATTTTCACTTCTTTGGTTGCGGGATCATAGACTGCATGTATTTTATCAGCTTCCTGTGTATGGGGATACACCTTTTCAATTGCAATTGTTTCAGCCAGATCAATAATTTCTTCAAATATTTCTCTGTCGAAATCTGAATATTGTTCAAATTTAGTAATTTTGTCAACTTCAAGTAGTTCAAAAAGAATGAATTTGATATCTCTGGAATCTGCCAGTTGATTTAAAGCCATGTGAGTCTCCATTAAATTTTATTAAATTTTATCCAATTTTAGAGTACCGTCAGAGGCAGGACAACACAATGGGTTATCACCCATTTCTTTTATAGTAGTTATGCTATTTATAGAATAGGGAAGTCCTCTGTTGCCAGCCGACACCTGAAGTAAAGGAATCTCTCTCAAACCTTATTTAATTGTAAAGGTATGTGAAAACATTAGTTTATAGAAAACTCTCAAGGAAGGTAGAAAAAAGAATATCGTACAAAAATAACGACACTATTTTAAAAAATAAAATTCTCTGGTTTTATAATGCCAGGTGCTGATGCGTCAAGCGACATACCCTCCCTCCCTGAACCAGTTAATGGTCTTTTCGATGGTTTCCCTAAGGGGAGTTAACTTAAGGCCTAACTCACTGACTGCCTTTGCATTGCTAAAATGCTCACCCATATTGCCGATTTTTACCTGAGACACTGAAACAACCGGTGGCTTTCTGGTTATTCGCGCCCCTAGCTCTAAAAGATACCCGAGAGACAAAGCGACGGGATAGGGAAGCCGTAGCTTCAGCGGTTTCACTCCTCCAATTTCCGCGACAAGGTTAAAAAAATCCCCAACGGTTACATTTTCATTGCCCAGTAAATACCTTTCACCGATTTTTCCTTTTTCAGCCGCCAGGAGATGCCCCCGGGCGACATCCTCAACATCAATGATGTTAATTGCTCCCTCAATATATCCGGGCATATCTCTGTTAATTATATCTACAATCATCGCTCCCGAAGGAGTCGGTTTTATATCCCTCACACCAATAACAAGAGTCGGGTTTACAAATACCGCAGGAAGGCCTTTATCACACAATTTTTTTGCTTCAATCTCCGCAAGATATTTTGAAATTGCATAATGGTCTCCCGTATTCCAGCCGTTGAATTCAGCTGTTTCATCTACATAGTTGCCTGCGCCATGAGAACCAATGGTATTTGAAGTACTGGTATATACTACTTTATCAAGTCCTGCCGAGAGAGCCTCTTCAAGAATGGTCCTGGTGCCATCAACATTGATTTCGTAAAATAGCTTTTTATTTAAAGACCAGTGGGCAAAATATGCGGCAACATGATAAAGTGTATCGCAACCCTTCATTGCACTACGCACGGAATCTCTATCGCGAATATCAGCATATACCTTTTCAACATCAAGATTATCAATGTTGCCGGTATCACTGGTATCCCTTACCGTGACCCGCACATCATTACCTTGCGCCAGAAGCTGCCTTACTATTGTTGATCCGATAAATCCTGTTGAACCTGTTACAAGAGTTTTCATACCTTTCTCCTCTTTCGGCAATAAAGCCCCTTACCGGAAAAATTATTAGTCCATCCATTGCAAAAAGTCTATTCCTAATTAAAAAAATACATGGGCAATTACTGATAATGAGAAAAATAATATTTGATATTCATTGCATTATAGCAGGAAGAAAAGTCTATAAAAAATACTAATGGCAGCGATGTGCGAAAGTTCAAATATATTGTAAACTTCCCCACCAAAAAAAGAGACACGGGCCGGAGGAAGTCATAATCCCCGGCACATATCTCTCATAAATAAATCAGCATATGAAGTTTCTTTACATACAATTAACTTGCATACATCTTTGCAATTGTATCTTTATAATTACTAATAACTACCTTCCGTTTAACCTTCATGGTTGGTGTCATCTCACCGGACTCTTCGGTAAACTTTTTTGATAAAATTGTATACTGCTTAACACGCTCAAAATCAGCCAGTTCACTATTAGCGCGCTTCATATCTTCATCAATGAGAGCCATAATCTTTTCATTGGCTATCAAATCTTCTCCAACATTCGTGCAGACCGGTACCGGTCCGTCATAATTATACTCAAGGGCCTCTTTATCGTAATAAATACCCTGGGCGTCACAGTAGGCAAGTACTGCGTTAAAATCAGGGACCACCAAAGCGGCGATAAACTTTTTATCATCACCAACGGGGAAACAGATATCTATCCAGTTGCTCAGAGAAAAGAGAGACTCTACACGGGCAGAGGCGACGTTTTTACCGGTATCAAGAACCATGATCCCTTTCTTTCGATCAACAATGCGGATAAAGCCGTCAGCAACCTCTTCAACAATATCACCTGTTTTAAAAAATCCGTCACTGGTAAAGGCTTCACGGGTCGCCTCTTCATTATTCCAGTAGCCAAGAAAAACATTTTCTCCCCGCACTTCCCATTCGCCATCTTCGGCAATGCGGCCCTCAACACAGTCAGGAAGCCTGCCGACTGAACCGGGAAGAATTTTCCCCTCTGGGTTAAGGTTGATGGTATTCCAGGTTTCCGTCAGGCCATAACCTTCCATGATAATGATGCCCATGGCGAGAAAGGTCTTGCAGAGATCTGCAGGGAGAGATCCGGCAGCGGAAAATGCCCCGCGGAACCGGCCCCCGAAGCGCTCGCGGACCTTGGAAAAAACTATCTTATCATAGAGCTTGTAACGCATTTTCAAAAAGAAACCGGCTCCTTCGGTCATGTCGGTATATTCAGTAACCGAAAGAAAGCCATGCTCATCAGCAATTGTTTCCATCAGGGCAAGTCCTGTTTTCATAGCCCTGTTGAAAATGGCCTTCTTGATCGGAGACTCTGAGGCCATTGCCTTCATGGCCATGTAAACCCGCTCATAGATTCGGGGCACCGACACCATAATATGGGGCCTGAAAAGCTGAAGATCATCTACTATATTTTTTGGCGTCGTGTAGGCAATGGTTACCCCTGCCATAGTAGCGCAGCCGTGACCGCATTCCCGCTCATAGGTATGGGAGAGAGGAAGAAAAGAAAGGAGAACATTTCCCTCATAATAGGTTGGAGCCATCTTCAGGTCACGGCACACCGCTGTATTAAAGCTCAGATGGGTATGGACCGCACCCTTCGGCATACCTGTTGTACCGGAAGTATACACAATGGTCATCAGGTCTGTCATCTCCAGGGACCGCCACCGCTTTTCAAAACAGAGACGATCAGCAGCAAGGCGGGCAACCCCAAGCTTTCGGAGTTCTGCCGTATTCATGACCCGGTCATCGCAGCTTTCGAAATCGTCAGTAATAACAATAACCTTTTTAAGGCCGGGCATAGCACCCCATCCATTCATTACTTTTTTTAGCTGCTCATCACTGTGAACATAAAGAATCTTTGATCCTGAATCATTGACAATAAAGGTAATTTCCTCTTCCGTCAGGGTCGGATAAATACAGACAGTGACGGCTGCTGCAGAAAGAATCGAATAATCTGCATGCACCCATTCAGGACAGGTTTGAGACATCACTGCCGCACGGTCACCCTTTTCAAGACCCAGTTCCATGAGTCCCGCAGTCAGTTCCTGTACGATCCTCCAAACCTCCGCATAGGTCAGGGCTGACGTTGATCCGTCATCATTTTTCCACCACTGAAAACGCCAGTGCCCAAAGCGGTTGGCGTTTCGGTTGAGCACCGCCGGGGCTGTCAACTCTTCTATATACCATTTCTCTGCTGCTTCGCTCATAATCTGCCTCCGGGACTCAAGATATTTTTTTATGGGAGAGGAAGTTTATTTCTTCCCTGCCGTCAACTTCCTCTTCGGGAAGTAAAGAACCAGCCCCCCTACGCTGAAACCAGTCTACTTCCCATGTAACGTAACAGCTTTATCCTTCCATCATTTTATTAACAATCTCAAGGGTGGCCCTTGTATCAGGATGGAAGATACAGTTAAGGCCGTCCTGCCAGTTTTCAGTCTTGAGATACTTGCGCATCTCTTCTTCATAGGGCCGCCGCTGTGAATATTTCAGCAGCATAAAGGATCGTCCAGGGTTGTCTATCCATGTCGTAATAATTTCTTTGGCACGGGGAAGTAGCTGATCACCTTCAACAATTTCATCAACCAGCCCGACTTCCTTTGCCCCGTCAACATTGTAACGCTCACCGAAATACATAACATCACGGTACCCCTTTTCGCTGTCGAGGCCATAGCGCATCAGGGCAGTCTGTACAACCGAAAGGCCAAGGCCGATTTTCACTTCGCTCATGCTGACCTGTATCTTTGGATGGTTCTTGATCAGCCGGTAGTCACAGGCATTCCCGAGGATCAGGCCTCCGGCCATTGCTGAACCGTTCATGGCGGCAATAACCGGTTTCTTGCACATAAATACATCGATAAATACATCTTCAGAGACTTTAAAAAATTCAACCGCCTCGGCAAGATCCTTAAATCCGAGAAACGTGGGAAGATCAAAACCTGAACAGAAGATCTTTCCAGAACCGGTAAAAATCAGGCCCTTCAGCTCATCTTCATCATTTACTTTTTTTACAATATCCCGAATCTGATAAAGCATCTCAAGAGTCAGGGAATTAAACTTCCCGCTGGCAAATTCCGCGACCACAATATTGTCTTCAATTCTTTCCTGTATCATGGTATTTCTCCTCTGTTGTTTTGCTGAAAAATAAAAAGTCGGCCAGACGGCTTATATTTATCTTTATACAGTTTCTGTCAATAAAAAAAGATAATACAACAGGAAGAACAATTAGAATGGCTGGGGCTCAGAGCCTGCCCGAGGAAAGGTAATTCATTTCTGCAGCACTGACGCAATCAACCGGCTCAATTGTGCTGTCCGAAAGGGCTTTCGTATAATTGCAGCAAGCCCGTGGTCCTGCATTTCTTTCAAGGCTTCCTTATGGCTGAAACCTGAGGCAAGAATTACTTTAATATCAGTATTAATTTTTTTCATTTCAAAAAAGCATTCACTTCCATTCATTTCAGGCATTATCATATCTATGATAACCAGATCAATCTCATCGTGCCGTTTCTGGAAAACGGAAAGCCCTTCAAGACCATTTTCCGCAAGGATAACTCTATAGCCGAGATCTTCAAGGATTGCCTCAGCGGTTGCCCGGATCACTGCTTCATCATCAATGATGAGAATGCAGCCGCTTCCCCTTATTGTTTCATCTTCATCACTTTTTACAGACAAAACAGTTTTTCGAGTCAGGGGGAAAAATATATGAATAATCGTCCCTATCTTTAGTTCACTGTAAAGTGTAATTGCCCCGTTATGCTGCTGTACGGTGCCGTAAACAGCAGAAAGTCCAAGCCCGGTCCCTTTCCCCTGTTCGCCTGTTGTATAGAAAGGATCGAAAATATGCTTCTGAACCGCTACAGGAATCCCCCGGCCCGAATCTTCAATTTCGACTTCCAGGTATTCCCCGCTCTCTATTTCAAAGGGGCTTTCCCTGCAGTACTTCTCTTCAAGGACTGTATTCCTGCTGGAAAAATAAATAGTGCCTCCCTCGGGCATTGCATTTGCTGCATTAATCCCAAGGTTTAAAAATGCACTCTGAAGGAGGGAATCATCCCCCAGTATTGTTGAAACTTCCGCTCGAAAATTTTGGATGATTTTTATTTTACGGTCAATGGTTCTTTCCAGGATCGAAACAGTTCCGTTGATTACAGAATGAACATCAACTGGAACAAGGTCTACTTTTTCTTTTCGAGAAAAGGCCAGAAGTTTTTTGATTAAACCGGCAGCATTTTCGGCTGAAAAAATAATCATATCAAGGTAACGGGAACCTTTTGTTTCTTTTACATGCTTTTTCAGCATTTCTGTGGCCCCCATGATTCCTCCCAGCATATTATTAAAATCATGGGCCATTCCACCGGCGAGCTGCCCGATAGATTCCATTTTCTGAGACTGACGCATCTGCTCTTCCATCTGCCGTTGTTCAGTAACATCCCTGCCCTCGGCGATTAATCCCCGCAATGTTTCATCCTCGCCCAGAAGAGGCTTCAAAGTAAAATCAATTCTGACTTGATTTCCTTTATAATCTTTATTTACAGCATCGAAGCGTACCGTAACATGATTTTTTGAGCATTCGGCAATTGCACCTTTCAATTTTTCCTGCATTGCTGCATCATGGTTCCACCACTCTGTTTCCCAGAAAGGTTTATTAAGGAAGGATTCCGGCTCAGCCCTGATAAGATCCCGGGCCGTATTATTAATTTCAACTACTCTCCCTTCTGTATCAAGAAGGCCGATAAGCTGGTAAGTATTATTGAATATGTCTTTGAATTTTTTTTCTGAGGCATCAAGTTGTGACTTTGTGGTTTCCTGTTTTTTTGCTCCCAAAACTCCCCTGGTAATCATAAATCCAAGCATGAAGATAATTATAATAAATGTTGCTCCAAAAACACGGTTCATATTACTTTTTGCATCATCGTGTTCTTTGATAATATCATCATAATAAATACCTGAACATATAATCCAGTCCCAGGGAGGAAAAGCCTTCACAAAAGTAAGCTTCGGAAGAACAGCACCCGGCATATCCGGCCGGTCCCATACGTATTCGATATATCCTTCGCCCTGTTTCACTGCTGCATCAATGGCGCTCCTGATAATAGGGAACCCCCTTGCATCTTTCAAATCAAGCACACTTGTGTTTACAAGTTCAGGATGAAAGGGATGTACCAGCATTCTTCCTTTGCTATTGATAACAAAAAAATAATTTTTCTTTTTCCCTTCCCAGCGAAGATCATGGATTTCCCTGCTGGCCTGATTTATCGCCTGACCCATGCTGATCTTCCCCTTCAGGGCATCACGGTAATGTGTATTAGCCATCTGCCATCCAAGATAGATAACTTCCTTAATAATAATCTGTTTTTGCCTGACCAGGTTCCTGTACTGATTAGGAATCAGGTAAAAGTATACCATTCCGTAAAACACCGACAGTGTTAAAAGTGCCGGCAAAACAAGAGTGATAATATTAAGTTTTTTTCCCTTCAGCATATACAACCCTTTCACGGCATAGGTGGAACCGTTAAATTATACCACAAGGATAAAAATAATTCTAATTATTAATTGAAATATACTGATAAAGGCAGGAAACGGTATAAAGCAGCAATGAGGAGAAAGAGGATGCTGTGTTAAAACCTTTTAGCACAGCATTCCCCTTTGACTTACTGTTTTTTCCTCAATTTCAAAAGCGTAACAACAGAAAACACCAGCATGCCGATACCACCTACAATATTAATAACAAGAATTGTACCAGTTAAATAGAAGAATCCCAGTATCATGAAATAGAGGGTAACGAGGTTTCGTTTTAGTGCAATTGCTACAATTTTAGCGAGAAGTCCTTTTTTCTTTACTTCATTGCTGATAGCCTGAAGGCTCCCTGAATCGGTTGTTTTAGACAGGGTACGAAAAAGAAATAAAATATTCAGTATATATATAACAATAGATACTATGCCCAGAATTAAACTTTCCTGGGTTTGGTTAATTTCATAGTGTTTATAAGCAATAGCAATGATAAAAAAGAGTGTGCAAAAGTTGTCTCCCACCGTATCGAGCCATTCCCCGTTCTTAGAGTAAGCGTACTTAACACGGGCCAGCTCTCCATCGACACAGTCAAATACAATAGCAAGGGGTTGCATGATAAGGCCTAAAAAGTATATATACCATTTATCGCTGATTATCATCACACTACCCACAGCTGCGATTAGCACAAAAAATGCTGTTACCATATTAGGCGTAATAAAAGATGTTCTACAGACATATTTGGTAAAAAAAAGTGACAGGTAGCGATAATAGTGACTGCTGAAGGCTTCTCCCGGCTTTCTACAGCTGTTGAGAATTGCCTTCTCAGCTATTTTATATGATGATGCGTCTGTCAGTTCCTGGTAGACCTGATTCGGGGCAGCTGGCTCTCCAAAAAGGTTTAATACATATTCTTTATTTATTATTGAAGAAACATTGAGACTAAGAATTTCTTTTTTAAAGCTGTTTTCTTTAAAAGCCTTCTCTTTTAATATTTTGATACTCAAATCCAGATCTGAAAGATTTTGAACACTCTCTGGAATAAGTATCTTGTCATTTTCATGAATTAATTCAATTTCTTTAATTCCCGCATGATAACATGAAAGGATGACCCGCTCTAATATAGTCAAGCCACAAATTTTTTGATTAAAGTTAATGCCTGTATTGCAGTTTAATTGTGCAGTTGTCATTGGTATTTTCCACTTAAATTCTTGTAGCAGCTTAAATCCGCAGATCGTTGTATTTAGACTTCTGATGAAGAAAATAATCAGTATTTAATGAAAGTTTACTTCCCTGCGAAAAAATCTCCTACCTTTTATTTGCAAATTTTAAAAAAATTATTTGCTACATAGTGTGATCTTTTTTATATGTCCATTATTATCTCAGGTAGTAGTAAATATATGTCAACATTAATTTACCTGAACAAAAGTTTCTATAAAATACAAATTTTACAATAGGCTCTAAAAAAGGAATGATATAATGGTAAAAATTGGATATACAACAGGGGTTTTCGATCTTTTTCACATCGGTCATCTCAATATACTGCGTAACGCAAAACAGGAATGCGATTTTTTAATTGTTGGTGTAACTACTGATGACTTGTCTATAAATGAAAAAGGTAAAAAACCGGTTATCCCATTCAACGAAAGAATGGCAATAGTAGAAAGTTTAAAATATGTTGATATGGTAGTCCCTCAAACAAGTTACGATAAATTTGAAGCATGGGATAATCTGAAGTTCAATATCATGTTTGTGGGAGATGACTGGAAGGGAACCCAAAAATGGAATAAGTTTGAAAAAGAATTCAATAAAAAAGGAGTAAATGTTCATTACTTCCCATATACACAACATACATCCAGCACTAAGTTAAGATCAGTTATTGAGAATATTTCAGTTAAATTAAAAGATCCTGCTGAAGACCTGCCCAACTAAACAACTCATTTAAAGACCTGCTCTTTAAATCGATTTCTTTTCACTGGAGAGGAGCTTAACAGCTCTCCAGTTTAACTCCGCGTATGTGGTTATAGTATACAGGTTACATTATTAAAATTTCCAACCCCTGTAACATCCCAATTGATCGGAATAAAATACCCTGAAACATTTAAAAGCGGTCAGAAAAGAAAATTCATTACTTCTCTAAAATACTCTGAAGGTTTTGAAAATCACGATGGATGTCAACTTCAAACCATTCCGATTTCTCCACCCAGAGGGGTTCAATAGACACTTTTTCTTCGGCAAGATCTTTAATAAAACTATGCCATGTTTTATTATGATTTAAAAAATCTTCCTTTCTGGACATCTTTTCAAGAATTTCCCTGAATACGATACTGCTTTTTTCTCCTACTACAATCATAAGACCGGCAGAAACAGCATCATAATCAACAATATTTTTTGCCGCTTCATATACTTTATTATTTTCTTTGAATTTCACTTTTATATCATCTGAGTCTACTTCTTCAACATGTGAACAAAGCAGAAAAATACCTTCTTTACAATTAGTGAACAGATTGCCAATTTTTGAATAAACCATATCACTATAAAAGGTATCGCCATTCATGAATATGAATCCTGAATCATTGATTTTATTCAGAACAGCCCATAGTGTAACAAGAGGACCCGACACGGCATAAAAAGGATTGTATACTACTGAAATATTACCACGGTCCCCAACATCGGAAACAAATTCCTCAACTTTTTCAACACAGTGGCCACAGCCAACAATAGTTTCATCTATATCCGGTTGTCTAAATAATCTTTCAGTCTGCCTGGAGAGGAGTGTTGTTCCATCTCCAAATTCTACGCATATTTTTGGTCTGTCTTTGGTTAAGGGCAGGAGCCTCTCCCCTTTACCTGCTGATAATATTATTGCTTTCATGTTTACTTTATTCTTTTGTTTTTTGTCTAACGTACTGAAGGATTCTATCACAGGATTTCCCGTCTGCGGTATCAAAAAATTTCTTTAATACCTCTTGTCTTGATTCTCTATGATCATCAATACCATCTATGATTGTCTTTTTTAATTCAGATTCAAGTTCATCATATGTAAAACATTTTTTCCCTGGTGTTACTTCTTCGTAATCAAACTGGAGAGCTCTCTCACTGTTGACATAGTGAGAATAGTCAAAAGGGAAAAATATGACCGGTTTATCAAGTAACAGATAATCAACAAAAATTGATGAATAGTCGGTTATCATTAGATCGCATTTCCCCAGAAGAGGGTAGATATCAGATATTTTATCATATTCTAATATATTTGATTGGCCTGAAAGGTCATAGGTATGTTCCTCTACAGTTTTGGAGTGATATTTAAACACAAAAATTAGTTTATTGTCTTTTGCAAACTGGTTAAGACGTTCAATATCAAGTGTATCTTTCAATGAAAGAAATTTGTCTGTTGGGATTCTATGGGTTGGGCAATAAACAATGATTTTACTGCCTTCATTTTTATGTTGCATGCATTTTTTATACACACCAGCATCTATGCCAACTAAATATGGATCAATATTATCTTTAAAAAAAACGTCATTTCTGGGCAACCCGTTGATTAAAAGCTCTTTATATCTAAAAGCTTTTGCTCGTGTGTTTTCCTGCAATTTAGAATTCAGCATTAAAAGATCATAGTAAGGATAGTTACCTATGACCTTTAATGCAAATTTAGCGATAAAATTAAGATTTATTATCTCAGGTTTTAAAAGCCCAATGGTTTTCATTCCGCTTCCATGCCAGACCTGTATCTTTCTCGCGCTAAAAAGTAGATAATATTTAAACTGCCATATCCATTCATTACCATCAACAACAATAGTTCCGGCCCTCAGGAGCCTGAAAGCCGATGATAACTTCGGGTAGAATAAAACAGGAAAATTGTTCGATTTCAGGTTGTTTTCTATCTCTTGATCCGATGTAAGGAAAAAAATATCCGGGTACTCGTTTTTCTTCTCAGTAAAATACAGGAATAGATACTTAAGATTTCCATCAAAATTATTTGAATATCTGGTTATAAAAATGATACTGTTATCTTTAGGTATTATATAAGACAGTGGTACCAGCAAGCCCCAGCCAATTATTAATCGTAAAGGGAAAATGAGAGCCTGGAGAACGTAAAGCATGATACCATTTTGTTTAGCATAAACAATCATTCAAAACTCCGTATTATTGCTTATTTTGACAAGAACATATAGCAGGTACTATATCAAACCACCATTAAAAAATATTATTGTCTAGCACATTTATGATTTAAATTAATTAATAAATTATGTGAGGAAAGGCGAGATACAAGCGCCGCTCCTCAATCAGATGGGAATATCTCTATATAACCACGACTATCATCAATATTAATTTCATCAAATCTATGGAGAAGCTTTCTATACTCCGCCAATAAATTCCCACATTCAGTAGTTGTTATCCGCTCAAATTTCTGCTTCTTGTATTCTTTTAACTGCTTTGGAGAGAAAACAGCTCTTCCTTCAATCAAATTATATATTTCATACAGTATTTTCAAACATGCCGAAATTATTCTCGTAAGAGGGTTGTTGCGAAATAGAATCTTTCTCTTGACAATATCTTTAGATGATCTTTTTTTATATAAATTTTCAATATTTTCTGCAATTCTATCACAGGCAAATGGACCGGATAATGAAGAGATATACTCCTCAAGAATAGCTGGCACCGGTTGCTCCATTGGCGATTGCTCTATCAATTCAATAACCTCTTTTTCGCTAGAAACTGCTGAACTGACCTGATTCGGCAGGTCCGCTTCAAACTCCGGTTCATCAACAGGAGTATAAGCAATTGCTTTTAAATTCAGCAATGCAGCCTCTACACCAGTAGTACATGAGTTGTGGATAATTGCTTTCGCCGAAATTATCCATGGAGTCAATTCCCCCTCGTATACAACACACACATTGGGATATTCTTTCATGAGAGTTTTCCATGTATCATGATTTTCACTCGGATGAGGCCTTATAATTATATTTATGTCAGGGTATCTCATACTGATATTTCTCAATAAACTAACCATTTTTTCAAAAACTCTTTCCCGATTATCAAAAAAGCCTCTGAAATCTTGTTCGTCTTCAGCGCTATTCAATAATCCATGCCGGCGCATTTCACTTACCAGGAAATCAACCAGAGATTCACCCTCTTCTCTACTGTAAAAACTGTTATTGGTTGCAAAATTGGAGACAAATAAAATATAATCTCCATACTTCTTTTTAATTACGTCAGCTCTGGTTTTATATAGGTCAGTTAACTCAGGTCTCAGAAGATCAATCCTGGGATTTCCTGTTATAACGGTATCAATTGAAGCACTGACCTCTTTAATAAGTTCTGTCTGCTTTTTTCCCCAGGTGAAATACTTATCAACATATCCATTAGTCTTAACATGTATGCGGCTTTTATATAATTCGGGTTTTCTCCAAATAATGCCCTCTTCATCGAGACAAACCAGTTTAAATCCAAAAAATTTCAACCTTCTGAAAAAACTCATCCTTGGAGCAAATGAATTACGGTCGATATAGAGCCAGGCCTTTGTTTTTAGTGCAAAGGGTATTTTCCTGTAATTCGTAAGAATCACCTTAAAGCCTTTTTCAGCCAGGAAACAGGAGAGGAGTATTTTACCTGGTAGTTCTCGTGCTTTGGTTTCAATACTCAATAATATTACGGGTTTTTCTGATATCTTTTTCATGATAATTTCTTGCCTGTTTTGATTTGAAACGATTGATTCAGGTTGTGCAATTTTGAAATAAATAATTTGGATTTAATTCAAGCCTGTTTAGATGTTTTCTCCGAATCAATATACTCCCACTTCAGAGGCTCGCCTCTTTTTAAATCCTTCAATGCCTTTCTGCCTATCACCTGGTCCATGTACTTCGGAGCTAATCCATAGCCGGGCCTTATCGAACGGATATTGTCCCGTGTAAGGACCTCCCCGGCTTTTACATCTTCAACGATGAACAAAGAACGAGAGAACTCTCTGCTCTTCTTAATCTTATCTGAGAGCTCATATGTTACATTCCCAAGGGCTTTTTCAACGTTACGGATAGATTTAACCATTGCTTCGAAATCATCCGGCTCCATTGAAAACTCTGCATCAGGGCCTCCAATTGTTCGATCAAGAATAAAATGTTTTTCAATAACTTCAGCGCCAAGAGCAACTGCAGCTACAGCAACATCACTCCCCATCGTATGGTCAGACAGCCCCACCTTAACCCCGAAGGTTTCCTTCAAGTTCATCATTGTTTTAAGATTTGCCTCATCAATCGGCGCCGGGTAGCTTGAAGTGCACTTAAGCAGTGTGATATCATTATTACCAACCCGCCTGCAGGTATCAACCGCATCCTGGATTTCTCCTATAGTGGCAATCCCTGTTGATATTATCATTGGTTTGCCCTTTGCTGCTGCGTATTCAATCAATGGAATATCTGTAATTTCAAAAGATGCAATTTTGTAAATTGGTACTTTTTTTGATTCGAGAAAATCTACTGCAGTAAAATCGAAGGGTGTCGAGAAAAAAATAAGACCAAGTGATTCCGCATAGTCCCTTAATTCATCATGCCACTCCCAGGGAGTATACGCCTCTTTATATAGATCATGAAGAGTTCTTCCGTCCCAGAGAGTCCCCTGGTTAATTGTAAAATATTCATTATTGCAATCTATAGTTATCGTATCAGCAGTATAAGTCTGGATTTTAACTGCGTCAGCTCCACATTCTTTAATAGACGAAATAGACTTTTTTGCAATATCAATATTATGGTTATGATTAGCTGATATTTCAGCTACAATAAGAACATCACTTTGAAATAACATCCAAACCTCTGCTTCAGTATCATTTATCTGAATATTCCTTGAATAAACAAAACCTGCTTTTTTAAAAAATATTTTTGATTTCAAGTTGTCTTTTTTTATATAAGCTGTCACCATTTTACATGATTGCAGCTCTTTTTTAAATAAAAAAAGGCTTTTATAAAAAAGGTTAACTGCGATATTTTTACCACGGACTTCTTCTGTTAAAGAGATGCCAACCTTACATTCATGACTAACCGAATCGGAAGTAAAACGAATCTGCCCAGAAAATTTACCATTAGTTTCAAGAATAAATACACTTTCATCAGTATCATGTAATATCCCTTCAAACCAACTCAAGTGATTCTGATATTCTATCGGACCTGAAGTGAAACTCGCCTGCCTTACAGCTTCACTTGATGCTAGCTCAAATAATTCATCTCTGTCTTCCCAATTTGCTTTTCTAACGTTAATCATTAGTAAGCATCCCCACAATACGCTGAACACCTTTCCCATCTACAAGATTCCGACCGATATTACAGATACCATTTCTGCTATTATAATCCGGAATCATTGTTATAGTATCAAGACTAAGTAAAAAATTTTTATCTTTCCAATTTTTAATAATATAATCCTGATTATCCACAACCTTTTTGGCAAAGGTTGGTGTCCCAATCCTGGCAAATTCATAAATAGTTTGCCCGGCAGCGGAAACTGCAATATCACATTCAAGCATTTCTTCTTTCATTTTTTCCGCATCTGGCTGCATTATTAAAGTTGTATTCTCATCTGCTGCATCTTTTATTTCATCTACATTCGAAAAACCTTCCCCAATAATCACACGCTTTTCGAATTCCGGGTATTTGTCTTGTAAAGATCTTAAAACATGGGGAGTTTCATTCGTTATGTCGGTTCCGCCAAAAGTAATCAGAACTTTCTTCACAACTTCATTTATAACCTTAACCGGAACTTCCCAGAACTCTTTTCTTAGAGGATGATACTCTGGTCCGAACAGGTACGTTACACTTTCATTGCAGGGATAGTCAATTGCATCTGCTCCTAAGACACTGTTTAGTACGAACCCTCCAGGATAGGGGATTCTGTTAAAATCATCGATGAATAAAACACCGGCAGCCTGTCCATATATCTTTCTGCAAAGACGTTCATCAGCATAATATGAATCCACAATCACTATTTTACCAGATATATCCTGACTTGCCGAAATCCAGTCAAAGATATGCCATTCGAAGCCTTGAAGTATTTCTGCAGGCTTGCAATCACCCCGAATATAAAAAACGGGTAGCATCCCTTTATCCTTGAACCCCTGGGCTATGGCCAGGCACCTTATCAAATGACCATAGCCATACTGCTTTCCCGCTTCAGTAAGTATTATTACTTTGGATTCCATTTTTTAACAACTCATATTTCAATTCAGCCAGCTTCCAGTCTGTTTCAGTATCTATATCCTGAGTTTCCAATTCACTTAAAATAACTGCACCAGACTTTTCAATAAACATCTTTCTTTCCTTACGGAACACATCAGTTTTTATAAAATAAAATTGTCCGGCATCATGATATGTTTTTTCAAGATCCTGTGATCTTTTTGGAAAGTTTTCCGGCCATCTCATATTGATAAAACCATCATCAATTTTTAATGATCTTTGAATCGGATAACTGTATTCGGCTACAGCGAAAACAGAGTCATAAATACTATCATCCAGCATTTTCTTAGCGTTAACAAGCTTTTCAACAGTAACAAATGGTGCAGTGGGCAATATACAGCAAATCGTAGCAAAATTTCTTCCCACCTGGTTGTATTTATCAATTACTTCTATACACACATCTGAAAGACCGGCGTAATCATTTGCATTTTCAGGGCTTCTTAAAAATGGCACACTGGCTCCAAATTTTTTCGAAATTTCAGCAATTTCCTCATCATCAGTTGAAACCATAACCTCATCATAAATACCACTTTCCAGAGCCGCTTCTATTGAGTAGGCGATAATCGGTTTACCTAAAAACTTTTTTATATTCTTACGGAGAATTCTTTTACTTCCGCCCCTGGCTGGTATAATCGCAAGATTACTCATTTCTCAATTCTTCAATTCCTTTACACACCTGATAACATGTACGACATCATCATCACTCATGAGTGGATACAGGGGAAGACTTAAAGCTTTATTATAATAGTTTTCTGCAAGAGGATAATCACCCCATTTATAACCATAATTTTTAATATAATAGGGTTGTGTATGTATTGGAATATAATGCACCTGGGTACCAATATTGTTCTTCTTCAGTTCATCCATAATATCACTTCTGCTTTTCCCAAGGTTTTCAAAATCTATCTGAACAACATAGAGATGAAAACAGGAGTCAGTATCATCTTTGAGCGGTGTTCTAAGCCAGTCGAGTCCCGCCAGTGACGATTTATATTGATCAATTATTTCATTTCTTCTTTTTTTGAATTCATCAAGCCTTTTCATCTGTGAGATTCCAAGGGCTGACTGAATATCTGTTAACCTGTAATTGTAACCGCAAACCTGCATTTCATAGTGCCATGGACCAGGATTAGTGTCCAGCATTTCAGGATCTTTTGTTATTCCATGAGATCTCAATAATAACAGTCTTTCATACAATTCCCTGTTGTTCGTGGTTATTGCTCCACCCTCGCCAGTTGTAATTGTTTTTACCGGATGAAAGGAAAAGACTGTCATATCACTATATTTACAGTTTCCCACTTTTGATCCGTCAGCATAGTTCGAGCCTATTGCGTGTGCAGCATCTTCAATTAAATAAAGTGCATTTTTATCGGCAATTTCTTTTATCGCAACCATTTCACAGGACCGTCCTGCAAAATGAACCGGAATAATAACTTTTGTCTTCCTGGTTATTCTCTTCTCTATCTCTGCAGGATCAATATTGAGAGTTTTTTTATCTATATCAGCAAAGACAGGTTTCAACTCATTGTAAACAAAACAGTTTGAACTTGCGACAAAAGAATTTGGAGAAGTAATACCTTCTTTTCCCTTTTCAATCTCCAGAGCTTTAACAGCTATATGTAAAGCAGCAGTTGCATTCGATACAGAAACACAATAAGCTGCTCCTGTATACTCACATATAACCTTTTCAAAAGCTGAAACAGCAGGGCCCTGGGTAAGATAATCTGATGTTAAAACTGAGACGACTTCATCAATATCAGATTGGGTAATCCATTGTTTGCCGTAATTAATAAATCCGGAAGACTTCATTAGTACACTACTTCAATCGATTTCAATCGTTCTCTCATCTTTTCTTCAGAAAGCCATTCTGCATTGTTATCGGATGCATACCTGAATCCATCAGGAACTTTGACCCCGCCTGATTTAAAATGCTTGCTTGTATCCCACCAGTCAAAGTGAGGATATATAATATAGTGGTCGTCGTAATCGTAAGTCAGCCGGGAATCCTCTTCTGTAATCATTACTTCATGGAGTTTTTCCCCCTCCCGGATTCCAATCTCCTTTAATTCCGCTTCAGGGAGCATGGCCCTGGCAAGATCAGTTACCTTGTAAGATGGAATTTTAGATACATAGATCTCTCCACCTTTTGCCTCTTTAATTGCTTTAAAAACCAGATCCACTCCCTGATCCAGAGTTATCCAGAAACGTGTCATCCTGGTATCGGTAATAGGAAGTTCTTTTATACCATCATTTATCAGTGAATTAAAAAAAGGCACTATCGAACCGCGGCTGCCGGTTACATTTCCATAACGAACAACACTGAAGGTTGTATTTTTCCCGCCTGCATATGCATTCCCGGCTACAAAAAGTTTATCTGAAACAAGTTTTGTTGCTCCATAAAGATTAACCGGACCTACAGCCTTATCTGTTGAGAGGGCAACGACCTTTTCAACTCCGCAATCAATAGCAGCATCAATAATATTCATTGCACCGTTTATATTTGTCTTAATCGCTTCAATAGGGTTGTATTCGGCTACAGTTACATGCTTCAGCGCTGCTGAATGAATGACCACATCAACATCGGTTAAAGCCCTGTATAAGCGATCTTTATCCCGTACATCTCCGATAAAAAACCTGAGCTTATCATCGTAATCCTTAAACTTCGACCGCATTACATACTGTTTATATTCATCACGGGAGTAAATAATAATCTTTTTCGGATTATATTCCGATAAAATTCTCTGTGCAAACTTCTGGCCGAATGAGCCAGTTCCACCTGTAATTAAAATTGTTTTGTTATTTAGCATTTTGGCCTTTCCCAATAGCATACAAATTAATATATTATAATTATAAATAAAATAATTATTTAACTAGCATGCGAATCTCGTTATTTGTGTCAATTCATTAATAATAATGAGCAAACTTCCCTTCATCGTCAAGACCAATTTTTATATATTTCAGTTGGACAATTCTAAACCCGGATTATAGAGAAAAAAGCCACTGCAATTTTATGTTGACGTCATGGCTCATTTTTATAGGAAGGAAGCCAAAGGAATTGTATTAAAATTATTGCTTTCAAAAAGAATTCGTGTTGAATATTGAAATGAGCACATCAGCAAAAATCAAAAAAATAACTCAAAATAAATTTATACGCAATGTTGTTATTGTAGCATCTGGTACTGCGATGGCACAGATGTTAGGTGTAGTTTTCACTCCAGTTATAACCCGGCTTTACGGACCCGAAGCCTTTGGACTCCTGGGGACTTTTATGTCCCTGGGAACAATTGCTGCATCCATAACTGCATTGGCTTATCCATTTGCCATTGTTTTGCCGAGAAAAGATAGTGATGCAAAAAACATAATTAAACTTTCAGTTTATATTTCTATCATCATAACATCTCTTGCGGTTCTTTTAATTCTTTTTACCGGTGACCGTCTGTTTGCGCTTCTCGGCGCAGAGGCAATTACTGCTTTTGCCCTGCTCATTCCACTAAAAATGCTTTTAGCTGCCTGGCTTCGAATAGCTCAGCAATGGTTTATTCGAAAAAAGCAGTTCAAAACTACTGCAAAGATAGAAGTAATACAGACTTTCTTTACTAATGGTACTCAAACTGTAATTGGCCTCTTTAAACCAATAGCGGCTGTGCTTATTGTTCTCGCGACCCTGGGAAACGGTCTCCATGTATTATTGTTATACACGAGTAGTCGTCGCACTAACAAAAAAAAGCAGAAAACAGAAAAGAACAACACACCACCTGAAGGGTCTTTAACTGAAATCGCTAAAAAATATTATGATTTTCCTTTATACAGGGCACCGGTAATATTGATTGATGCTATTTCCACAAGCCTGCCAGTCTTAATGCTATCGGCATTTTTTGGACCCGTTTCGGCTGGTTACTATGTCCTTGGAGTTAAACTGTTAAAAGCGCCTACCAAGCTTATAGGCAGATCCGTTGCCAATGTATTTTATCCTAAAATAACTGAGGCTGCCCATAAAGGGAAAGATGTTAAAAAGCTTCTTCTGAGAGCCATTCTTGGTCTTGGTGCTGTGGGAGTCATTCCATACCTGCTGGTTGTTCTTTTTGGTCCCTGGATTTTTAAAATCATATTTGGTGCAGAATGGATAACAGCCGGTGAATATGCACGCTGGATAGCATTCATGATATTCTTCTATTTCATTTCCAGGCCCGCAGTTGTCGCAACGGCACCCTTAAACATCCAACGGGGCTTTTTATTCCTGGAAATCTTCGGTACTGCTTTAAAAGTTGGCGGGCTCTATTCAGGTTTTGTAATTTTTAAAAGTGACCTGACAGCAGTAGCTCTTTTTTCCTGCGCTGCAGCCGTCTATTATATTTTACTGATGCTCTGGGTAGTCGTTTCTTCCAACAAAACATCATTAAAAGAACGCTTCTCAGAAGATAGCCCCGATTAAGCTAAACATACTGCAGGGCTTTCCCTGCAGCTCTAACTTCCTTTTACATCAACTTCGCAAAAATCTTTTCATACCGCCCGGGAAAAATCCTCTGAATTGCCGCGGCCATCTTTGCGTCAGACCCGATAAGCACCCGGGGCTTTTTCTTTTTAATCCCCTGAATAATCACCGATGCTGCTTCTTCGGGAGAAGTTTTAGCAATACGGTCAAACATGGCAACAAACTTTTCCTGCTCCTCTGAAGTTGCATCTCGGTCAGATTTTTTTATGCGGGCATTACGGACAATATTTGTTTTAATACCTCCGGGATAGACTGTGGTGACAGCACATCCCGTTCCCGCCAGTTCCAGGCGCATCGATTCGCTGAAACCCTTTACGGCAAACTTGGTGGCGCAGTAGGCTGACTGCTTTCTGACCCCTACCAGGCCAAAGAGACTTGAAACATTCACCAGGCTCGATTCTTTATTATCAAGAAGAAGGGGAAGAAAAGCCCGGGTTCCATAGACAACACCCCAGTAATTAATGCTGAAAATCCATTCCATGTCTTCAAGGGGAGAATGAAGGAAGTTTCCATCATGATTAACCCCCGCGTTATTTATAATGATATCCGCCCCGCCAAAATCTTTTTTTATCTGCTCAGCAAGGGCCTCAAAAGCTTTACGATCAGAAACATCCAGTGGATACACCTTCATCTCTTCAGCGTTTTTATCCGCCAGTTTCATTGTTTCCGCAAGCCCCGCCTCGTCACGGTCCGCTGCCGCTACCCGGGCTCCCTCCTGCACCAGGCCAAGGGTAAGGGCCCGTCCGATACCGGAAGCAGCCCCGGTCACAACTGCAGTTTTTCCTTTCAGGTTTTTCATTATTTTCTCCCTTTTTCATTGTGGTACTCGTTTATCAGTACCGGAATAAATGTTATAATATCCTCAGTTATCCCGTAATGGGCATAATTAAAAAAAGGCGCCCCGGGGTCACTGTTTACTGCAACAATAATACGCGAATCCTTCATACCCGCCAGATGCTGAGATGTCCCCGAAATACCGCAGGCGAGATAAACCTTTGGAGTAACGGTTTTCCCGGTAATACCGACCTGGTGCCGGTAGGGAAGCCATCCCCGGTCACAGACTATCCTGCTTGCAGCAAGAGCCGATGAAGGAAATATTTTTACCAGATCCCGGGCCAGGTATATGTTATCTTTATTTCCAATGCCACGGCCCACGGCAACAATCACGTCTGCCTCTTCAAGGTCCCGGGCTGATTCTTCTGCCTCGAGTTCAAGGGGCTCAAGGCTCATTTTTCCCGGCATATCGAATCTTATTACCTCTCCAGCTTCACCTGCCGGTACCTGCCCTTCCTTCAGGGCCCCAGGCTGAAGAGTTAATACGGCCGGTTTCCCTGAAAGAACTTCCTTTACCATAAAAGATCCATTCCCGATACTCCGTGTCGTCACAAAAGTATCGTTTCTTCTGCTGATTGACTCGACTTCAGTAATCACCCTCCCGTGAAGACTGACTGCCGCGGCAGCCGCTCCCGGCAGGTAGTTCATTCCCCGGGGAAGGAGCACCAGATCAGGGGTGTTTTCTTCAATACATTTCACAAGAGCCTGGGCAAAAAATTCACTATTCGGCAGCCGGCAGCTTTCGCTTTCACTGAGATAAACCCGCAAGCCCTGTGCCGCAGCAATACCAGCAGTCCCTTCGCATTCTGATCCGCAGAGAAGCAGGCTCACTTCTGCCCCTTCGCCCCCCAGACTCAGAGCCGTATTGATCAAGGGGTTGAGCTCATTGGCTGAAGTACTACCCCCGGGCATGAGGGCTGTCAGCACTTTCATCACAGGACCCCCGCTTCTCGAAAAATTTCTATCAGGTCGCGGGCCTTCTCTTCAGGGGTCCCCTCAATCATAGAGACAAGACCGAGGGGTTCTGGTTTTTCAAAAATATACTCCCCCGGCGGCACGGGTCCCTTTTTCTTCAGACCCGGGACGAGATTAACTTCCTGCTGTCGGGCACGCAGTTTACTGGTCAGTGAAGGATACCGGGGGTTGCGGGGCCCCGACTGTACGGTCAGGAGCGCCGGTAGTGCCATTCGGGCCTTCTCCCGCACTCCCCCTTCCAGTTCACAGGTCACCAAAAGATTACTTTTTTCTTTATCATACACAGTCTCCATCACCGCGGGGGCCGTGGGGAGTTTCAATTCAGCCGCCAGGAGCGGGCCGGTGATTCCCTGCATTAAATCTTCAGACATGGCTCCGGTCATAATCAGGTCATAGCCGCATCCCCGGGTAAAGTCTCCCAGTACCGCGGCAACCCTCTCCGGGTGCCAGGTGTCAACTTCCGTCACATCAATACGAAAGGCCCGGTCACTCCCCATCTCAAGGGAACGCTTTAAGGTACGGTTAACCGACGGGGGGCCCGCGCCCACGGTGTCAACAACCACCGCCGGATCATTATCCTTCATAGCCAGGGCCATCTCGAGGGCATATTCAGAGAGACGATCCATGCGCCGAACCATGCTTTCCCCGGCCCGGGGATAACCGTCCCCTGCCGACTCCATGGCGGCTGGTTCATCAGGAACATCTTTTATACAAACCAGTATTTTCACTGTTTCAGTACCACCAGCGCATCAACGACCACGGGTCTTCCGTCGGTAATAAGTATGGGGTTAATATCGATCTCCGCGATCTCGTCATGTACCAGGGGTATCATGCTGAGACGGGAAAGAATATCGGCCAGAAGATCCCGCTCAACAGGGGGCATACCCCTATAGGCACCAAGAATTTCTGCAGTCCGTATATCACTCATCATTTCCATAGCTTCATCATTATTGACCGGGGCAATACGAAAGACCATATCTTTTAAGGCCTCGGTCATGATGCCCCCAATGCCAAAGGCGATACAGGGACCGATATTCTCTTCACGGGTGATACCGGCGAGAAACTCACGGCGTCCTGTGACCATGGGGCTCACCAGTATCGGTGTACCGCTCCCCGCTTCGGCTTCGATGGCGGCAGCCGCTTTCTGCACCGCTGCACTGTCAGCGCACCCGAGATACACCAAGCCCCGTTCTGTTTTATGCAGGATATCATGGCGGCATGCCTTGAGGGCTACAGGATACCCGAGAGCATCAGCTGCTGCAGCAGCGGCTTCACCGCCGGTTACCAGCTTTTCTTCAGGGACCGAAATACCATAGGCCCCGAGGAGCTGCTTTGACTGATGTTCATCAAGGGCCTGCTGTCCCTTGGCAAGGGCATCCTTCACGATACCGGCAGCGGTTTTATTTTGTGAAGGAAGTGTGGGCGGACGATATGCCTTCCGTTCCCGGATTTCCCTGTAGCGAAGCATTGTCACCATTGCCCCGGCGGCCTTCTCGGGAGAATCGTATACGGGGATTCCCGCGTCCTGAAAGGCCTCGGTATACCGGTCATCACGGTCAAAAAATGAAGAGACCGTCATGGGAATCTTATACTTAAAGGGAAGACTGACAGTATTTGAAAGATCCCGTGTCCGTGCCTGTTTTATCAGATCATCAAGAATTGTTGACCCTATCATTCCCTGGAGATGGGGTATCAGGGTATTTAGAAAACCTGAAGACATGGCCCCGTGAAGTACTACACCGTCAACTTCACCGCTGGCCATTACAAGTTCAGGAAGCTCCTCCGCCAGAAGACCGATGTTCATGGCAAATGTAATATCGACAGGATTGCCCGCCGGGGCATGATCGGGAATAATCGGTTTTATCTGTGCCACCAGCTCATCACTGAAGGGGGGCACCTCAAAGCCTCCCGCTTCACAGGTATCGGCTATCGCTGATCCGGGTCCTCCTGAATTGGTCACCACCCCGATACGTCTCCCCTGTATCGGGGGAAGGGTTGCCAGGGCCCAGCCCTGGTTATAGAGTTCTTCAATAGAATCTACACGAATAATCCCCGCCTGTCTAAAAAGGCCGTCATAGATATGGTCAGGGCCCGCCATAGCACCGGTATGGCTGAACCCTGAGCGTGCCCCGGCCTTTGATCCCCCCACATACTGGGCAATGACTGGTTTCTTTGCAGTAACCTTACGGGCCACGTCCAGAAAACGGTCGATGTTTCGGATGCCTTCAATATATAAAGAAATTGCCTTTGTCTGCTCATCGTCCCCGAGAACCTCAAGAAAATCCGCCAGTGTTGTGTTTGCCTCATTGCCCACACTGACCGCCTTGGAGAACCGAATGCCCCGTTTTGTCAGGTAGGGAATCGACTGAGTAATATAGGTACCGCTCTGACTGACCAGGCCAAGACTTCCTGAGCCTTCGGTATAGGGAATAACCGTAGTATTCAGGTTAATCTCACTGTTGAGTATCCCCATGCAGTTTGGACCGACAAAGGTCATGCCGTACCGGTCGGCAATCTCCTTCAAATTCTCTTCCATTCCCCGGCCGGTTTCGCCGGTTTCTTTAAAACCTGCTGTTATAATAATAGCACTTTTTGTACCCAGCTTCCCAAAGGCTTCAAACAGAGTAAGCAGATGCTGCGCCGGGAGCACAAAGAGCACCAGGTCGGGAACCTCCGGCAGGTCACTCACAGATTTATAGGCCTTATGCCCCAGCACTTCAGCGTCACGGGGATGGACAGGAAAAAAACTTCCTTCAAAACCATCTTTAATAATACTGAGAGCATGCATGGTTCCCATTTTCATCGGATTGTTCCCCGCCCCCACAGTGGCAATGGACTTCGGATAGAGCAGTTTCTGTAAAGCTTCCTTCTTCATAGTTTTCTCCTGATTTTAGCAAAGACCTCTTTTTTTTTCGGCCCCTTATTCAGCTGATAATACACTATCTACTATAAATGAAATAAATTGCAATAAAAAAACGAGCGTTCGCTATATTTTTCTTGACAATAGAGATATTTTTCCTTTAAAAATACTAAACTATAAATTGACCGGACTATTATGAGTATTATTTATTTCATCCGCCACGGCCAGGCATCCTTCGGGACCGACAATTATGACCGTCTCTCTGAAACCGGTCAGGAACAGTCACGCATTCTTGCACGGCATTTAGGGGAAAGGAAGACAGCCTTTGATCTCACCGTCAGCGGATCATTGGAACGACAGCAGCATACCGCTGACTGCTTTTTTGAAGGATCATCGCGGCCAGAGCACCTGGTACTTCCAGAACTCAACGAGTATGACTCCCGGGCCATCATGACCACCCTGACCCCTTCGGTACTGGAAGAAAAACCGGAGCTTCAGCAGGATGCCCAAAAGCTCTTAAAAGACCGAAAATCTTTTCAACGGGTCTTTGAAGCGGTAATGCTTCGCTGGGTTTCCGGGAATCACTCCAATAACCTGGTCAGCTTTGCTGACTTTTCCGCCGGCATTAACCGTTCTATTGATCGTCTCATGACAGACCATGGTAGCGGGAAAACCATTGGTGTATTTACCTCAGGCGGCCCGGTTTCAACTGCCGTGCAGCGGGCCCTTGGCATCGCTCATGAAGAAGTCATGCGTATAAACTGGCAGGTTGCCAATACTTCTGTCACCCGCTTCAGGTGTACCGAAAGCCGATTCTCTCTCTTGTCATTCAATGAGTACGGACATCTTGAAGCAGCGGGTGATGAATATATAACATTCAGATAAAATTACCAGGAGGCTCCCATGGATTTTGCAATATCCGATAAAATGCAGGCTATTCTTGAAATGATCAACGAGTTCGTGGAGAAAGAACTAATCCCTATTGAACCGGAATTCGTGAACGCTGAATTTAACGAAATGCTCCCCCTTTTAAAAGAAAAACAGGAGCTGGTAAAAAAGATGGAGCTCTGGTCTCCGAACTACCCTGAAGAACTGGGCGGCATGGGACTTACCCTGGTTGAACACGGCCTTGTTTCCGAAGCCCTGGGACGAACCCCCCTGGGACATTATATCTTCTGGTGCCAGGCCCCTGACGCAGGTAATGTTGAAATTCTTCACCTTCACGGAAGCGATTACCATAAGAAGCAGTTTCTTGAACCCCTTGTAGCGGGAGACATCCGCAGCTGTTTTGCCATGACCGAAGTCGACATGCCGGGATCAAACCCGGTGATGCTTGAGACCACTGCAGAGAAAGACGGCGACGATTATATTATCAACGGCCATAAATGGTACACCTCTTCAGCAGACGGGGCAAGCTTTGCCATAACCATGGCGGTTACCAATCCTGAGGCCCCGGAGTACCTCCAGGCGAGTATGATCATTGTCCCCACGGACACACCCGGGTTTAACCTGGTGCGCAATATACCGGTCATGGGCCACGAAGGAAGCGGCTACGCAAGCCATGGAGAGATTATCTTTCAGAATGTCAGGGTACCGCAGAAAAATCTTCTCGGTACCGAGGGCCACGGCTTTGTCATCGCCCAGGAGCGTCTTGGGCCGGGGCGAATTCATCACTGCATGCGCTGGCTCGGAATCTGTAACCGGTCCTTTGATTTGATGTGTCAGCGGGCCAATGATCGGGTTATTGCCCCTGACGGAAAGACCCTTGCAACCCGGCAGATCATCCAGCAGTGGGTTGCCGACTCGGCGGCAGAAATTGAAGCAGCGCGCCTCATGACCCTCCATGCCGCATGGAAAATCGACACCTTCGGCCAGAAAGAAGCCCGTGACAGCGTCTCAATGATCAAATACGTAGTTGCCAATACCATGCAGCGGGTCGTCGACCGGGCCCTCCAGGTGCACGGCGGCCTTGGCATGACCGATGATACAATTCTGGCCTACTTTTACCGCCATGAGCGGGCAGCCCGAATCTACGATGGTGCTGATGAAGTCCATAAGTCAAGCCTCGCCCGGCGTATCCTTAAGTCGTATAAACAGTAAAGGAAGTGAAGGCATCGATGAACTTTGAGCAATTCAGTAAAAATGCAAAGATTTCCATTGAAGAAATCTGCCGGGAGATCTTTCGCCAGAACCGTGACTTGATCCAGATTAAAAAGGAAGAAGTAGCGGTTAAAAACATGGTGAAAATCTTTAATGCAACCCTGAAGCTTTCACACCAGAAGGGCTTTCAAGCCATGACCCTGCGGGACCTCTGCAGGGAGAGCGGTCTCTCCATGGGAGGCCTCTATGCCTACATCCCCAGCAAGGAAGCCCTTCTGAGTATTATGCATATCCAGGGCTCTCATATAGCCCTGGAGTTACTGCGGCGTGACCTTTTAAAGGTGACGTCGCCGCGGGAAAAACTGCACATCACTATTAAAAGCCACCTCTTTCTCTCTCAGGAGATGAGCTACTGGTTTTACTTCCTTTTTATGGAGACAAAAAATCTTTCAAAGGAACTACAGAAGCGATCTATCGAGGGAGAGCAACTGACAGAAAAACTTTTTATTGACCTCCTGGAAGAAGGGGCAAGGAAAAAAATCTTTTCTATCAGTAATGCCGAACTGACCGCAGCTGCGATCAAGGCCCTTATGCAGGACTGGTACCTCAAACCGTGGAAATACAGCCGCCGGGGTGTATCGGTAGAAGAGTATGCTGATTTTGTTATTGAACTGATCGAGTCATATATCATTCCAGAAAAGTAAGGAGTATGCAATGAGCAGCATAGACCAGCCTGTAAATATCCGTGAAGGAGAAGAGCTTAATAAAGATCTTCTGGAAGTATACCTGAAAGAAAATCTTAAGGATATTGACGGATCATTGGCTATCCGGCAGTTTCCCAGCGGCTTTTCAAATCTCACCTATCTCATCACTGCGGGAAGCCGTGAATTGATTCTGCGGCGCCCCCCCTTCGGGAAGAAAGCAAAAACCGCTCATGACATGAAACGGGAATATGATATACTTACCGCCCTCAGGAACCATTTTCCCCCGTGTCCCGAGGCCCTTCTCTACTGTGATGATGAACAGGTCATGGAGACACCCTTTTATATCATGGAACGGATAGAGGGAATCATCTTCAGAAAAGACCTCCCTGAAGGGATGAGCCTTTCAGAGACAGAGGCGCACAACCTCTCGGAAAACCTGGTAAAGCGGCTGGTTGAACTCCATAGTATTGATTACAAGGCAGTGGGACTTGAAAATTTCGGAAAACCTGAAGGCTATGTCAAACGGCAGGTCGAGGGATGGAGCCGCCGGTACCGTGACGCCGTAACCCCCGATGCCCCGGATTTTGAAAAAGTCATGGAGTGGCTGGTAGAGAAGATGCCCCCTGACACCGATAAACCGACAATTATTCATAATGACTATAAGCTCGACAACGCAGTTCTTGATCCCGCTGACCCGGTCTCAATCATCGGCATCCTTGACTGGGAAATGGCCACCATCGGAGACCCCCTGATGGACCTGGGCAATGGCCTCGCCTACTGGGTTAACCACAATGATCCCGGCAACGTTCAACTCATACGCCAGATGCCCACAAACCTGGCCGGTATGCTGACCCGTGAAGAACAGGTAGCACTCTACCGTAAACTCTCAGGCCGTGACTTTGATTCCTTTGATTATTACTACTGCTTTGGGCTTTTCCGCCTGGCAGTAATCGCTCAGCAGATCTATTACCGTTTTTTTCATGGCCAGACTAAAGACCAGCGCTTCAAGCTGCTGATCCACGCGGTCAAAATTCTTGAAGGGATTGCCCTTGAGGTAATCGCCCGCTCTGACCGGTAATATTTTTTTAAAAAGGAAGTCTATCTCGAAAACAGGGAGAAACCAAAATGATTATTGACGCCCACTTCCACCTCGATGAGCAGCTTCTGACCGTGCCGCAGATGCTGACAAAAATGGATGATGCGGGTATCGACCGCACCGCCCTGATGGCAGCCCTGGTGGATCCTTTTCCGGAGCCCCCGGCATTTATTGCATCGGCAGGGCAGTATATTCTTAAGCACCGGCCCCTCAGAAGACTCGGGAAAAAACTTGCCGCCAATTTTACCGCAAAGGGAATCGATATCCTCGGGATCGATTACGCCCTTTACCCTGATCCTGACAACGGCCCGGTCTTTGAACTGGCAGAACAGTACCCTGACCGGTTTAACGCCTGGGCTTTTGTGAATCCCCGGGGTTTAAAAAACCCGGTTACCGAAGCAAAAGAATGGCTCGACCACCCCGCCTGTGTCGGGATCAAGGCCCACCCCTTCTGGCACCGCTACCGGCCCTTAGAACTGATGGAAACCGCCGCCCTTGCAGCATCGAAAAATAAGCCTCTCATCATACACGCGGGCTTTGACGAAGAGGGGGATTATCTTCCCCTCATACATGAAATTCCCGGGCTGAAGCTTATCCTGGCACACTGCGGCTTTCCCGAGTATGCCGATACCTGGTATAAAATTCTTAAAAATAAAAACATCTTCATCGATATTTCTCAGACCTCCTATGTCAGCTCCCGGACCATTAAAGAGGCCCTTGCCCTTCTCGGACCGGAGCGCTGCATTTTTGGCACCGACGGTCCCTTTGGTATCCATGGCAAAGATGATCTCTTCGACTACCGTGAAATAAAAAAACGGATAGAGACACTGGTCCCCGACGAAGGGACCCGGCGCCGTATCCTGGGAGAGAACTTTGCTGAACTTGCAGGCATACAGTTATAAAAAAGACTCTACATCTCAATGTCCATGTGACATACTATTAAGTAAAACAAAGCAGGAGAAAAACCATGATCGATTTTAAACTGGAAGGGAAAACAGCACTAATCACCGGAGCAAGCCGGGGCATCGGAGAATCTATTGCAAAGACCCTCGCAGCCTACGGTGCCGAGGTAATCCTGGTGAGCAGAAAAATTGAAGGTCTCAAGGCGGTGGAAGAACAGATTAAAGCCGACGGCGGGAAAGCGGTATCTATGACATGCCACAACGGTGACATGGAACAAATTCGCCTCCTCTTTGAAAATATACATGAGAAGTTTGATCACCTTGACATCCTGGTCAACAACGCGGCAACCAATCCGTATTTTGGTGATGTTCTCAATGCCGACGAGGCCGCCTGGGATAAGACCGTCGATGTAAACATGAAGGGATATTTCTTCATGAGTCAGTATGCGGCAAAAATGATGACAGCTGGCAAAGGGGGATCAATCATCAATGTAGCTTCAATCAACGGTATCCGCCCCGCCCTGATGCAGGGGATCTACTCAATCACCAAAGCAGGGGTTATCGCCATGACCAAGTCCTTTGCCAAGGAACTGGCCCCCTTCAATGTGCGGGTCAACGCCCTGCTCCCGGGATTGACTGAAACAAAGTTTGCCGCTGCCATGACAAATAATGATGAACTGATGGAAAAGGTCATCCTTCCTACAATACCGATGCGCCGTTCTGCCCGACCTGATGAAATGGCGGGGGCGGTACTCTATCTCGCATCTGATGCCTCAAGTTATACTACCGGTTCTACCATTGTCGTAGACGGAGGGTCGCTGGCATAATACATGTAAATGAATTCTTTGAAAGGAAGTATCGGAGTAATGCAGAAAAAAGCTGGTCATTTTACTGACCAGCTTTTTATCTTTTAAAAAATTATGTAGTGCTTCTTTTAATTCGAACCATTGCCAGGAGTCCGCCTCCCGCAATAAGAAGAGTTCCGAGCCAGACAAGCCAGATCATCCGCTTCTCTGAAACATTAACCAGCATTGTATCAGGGGGAATAAGTGTCTTTTTACCCGGCTCAATGTAGAGATCTGCTGTTTTATTTCTCATATCCCAGCCCTGGAGCTTCACCTTTCGCTTTGTTCCCAGAAGCAGAACCTCAATGGGATGCCGGTGACGATCGTGAAAACGCACACCTGGAGAAACCTTTTTCCCGTTTATGATTACATCAGCATGAATGGCAGGCTGTTTGCTCATCATGTTTGCTGATCGGATGCCCGCCAGGGTAACCTTCAGGTCTCCCATGGTAACTTCCTCTCCCTTTTTAAGCCGCGCGAATGCCACACCGGCAATACCTTCTTTGTACTGTTCCGGAATGATATAAATGTCGCCGAAAATCCCCATTTTAATATAGGGCTCACGGTAAAGGGTGTTATTGGCCCGCTTTGAGATGTAATACTCCATGGAAATATTTTTAGCGGCCTCACCGGTGCCGAGTTTAAAAGAGGCTCGAGACTTTGCATCATCACTGAGACCGGTAAAGGTGAGGGTAACAGGCCCGACCTTTTCTTCCTTTCCCTGAATAATTTTCTTTTGAACGGTACTGGAGTGGTACCCTGATGTCATGATACCAAGAACCATCACACCGACACCAATATGGGCAAGCCGGGAAGGAAGTATTGCTTTTGCATTAAGACGCGCAAGATCGTAGATATTAACCGCAAGAATAAAAAGCCCCGCAGCGGTAAATATCATAGGTACGAGGTAATCAGCAATTATGATATTTGAAACGATGCCGACCACTGCTGCCAGAACCGCAAAGATGATAACAGGAATTTTTTTCAGGGAGCCACGGCCGGACAGCATGGTTGCCGTCACCATCAGAGAAATGATAATCAATCCCAGGGGCACCGATATCTTATTATAAAAATGCGCTGTTACCGGTATCGGTTGTGCAGTAAAGAAACTCGAAAGTATCGGCATGGACGTTCCGACCAGGATAACCATTCCATAGATAAAAACTGTAATAACACCATAGACTGTTATACCCTGCCAGGTGGCAACTTCTTCACCAAGCCCCGGAGCCTCAATTTTTTTGAAATTTGTGATAAAGAGAAAAGCGCCGGCAATCAGGAAAAACAGAATGAAAAAGATAATGTATCCCGAGGCCCCGCCTCCCCCGAAGGAATGCACTGAAAAGTTAGACAGTACACCGCTCCTGGTGAGAAAGGTGCTGTAGAGAACCAGGATAAAATAAAAGAGTGACATGAAAATATTGCTTCGCACCAGGGAACCGGTGCGACGTTGAATCAGCATGCTGTGCATCAATGCGACAGCAACCAGCCAGGGAATCAATGATGAGTTTTCAACGGGATCCCACCCCCAGTATCCGCCCCAGCCGAGAACCTTGTAGGCCCAGTAACCGCCGAGAAAAATACCGATGCCGAGGGTACTCATACTGAAAAGAAGCCATCGGTAAGAGTTCTTCAGCCATGAAGTGTAATCCTTTTTCAGCAGTGCCGCGATTGCATAGCCGAAGGGTATGGTTGCGGAAGCATAGCCGAGAAAGAGTACCGGCGGATGGGCCACCATCCATGGATCAAGTAGCAGGGGATTCATCCCCATTCCATCAAAACCCGCGGGAAGAGCTGCCACCCGGTTAAATGACTCAGGCATGGTCTCCCAGAGATAGCGAAAGGGAGACTCTGCAACCAGGAGCAGAAGAAGAAAAATCTGGGTAATGGTTATGACCATCATCAATATGGACTCATATTTTTCATTGGATCGAAGTATTATTACACCGAAGATATTCAGCATAAAAACCCAGAGCAGAAAACTTCCCTCTTTGCCTGCCCATACTGCAGCAATTTTATAAATATTTGACATATCCTTTGATGAGTTTTCATATACGTAAGAGAATTGAAACTGATCAAATATAAAGGCTGAGAGCAAAAGAATAAGGCTGAAGAAAATAAAAGCAGAGCTCAGGTAGTAGAGCTGCCTTCCGGTAACCAGGTTGAACTGGTTGCCCGAGGCGCTTTTGGTCAAAAAAAACATCACCAGTACCAGGATAACCAGTACTATATAAATAGTTATTGTTCCCACAGGGATAATCATCATGTTCGTTTCTCCGCTTTTTCATACTTTGAAGGGCATTTCACCAGCACCTTGTCAGCTGCAAAGATCTCTGTCGATTGTACGTACCGCCCCAGTATTACGATTTGTTCAGCGTGCTCAAAATTAAGGGGCTTGGTTCCAGAGTGGAAGACTTTCATGGTTCCGCCCCTATCTTCTTTTAATACAAAAGAGTAGCCTTTTTCCTGCTGGCCGATCTTTGTTCCCTTATCAAGCTTACCGATTATCTGCACATATGTACCGGCCCGTTGTTTTGCTTCTTTCAGTGAAACGTAGGGGCTCATCATGTCATCACTGAGAAGAAAAATCGAAGCGATCAAAATTCCGATACCGGCAATAAAAAGAATAATTTTCTTAGAGTTCATCGAGGTCTTTCTCCACTCTCCGGATTTTTCGATCAAGGCTGAAAAGGTAGGCGGCAATGCCCACCCAGACCACCATGATGACAAGCATGACCTTAAAGACCGGTCCATCAGAACCGCTGACCGTTTCTGCTGAAAGGGGAAGGGCTGTCATGATAAAAAGCAGAGCCGCAGCTCCCTTAGATTTTATTGACTGGATCATTTCTGATTCTCCAGGGTTTCATAATATTCATCAATTTTATGTTCTGCCATGGTTATCCGGTTACGGATAGCCAGGATATAAACATAGAGCAGGGTAAAGGCAGCAGCCGATACCAGAAGGGTAATACGCATGGTTGGCTCCATCTGCATTTTCTGCTGAGCATTTATAAGCGTATCGGGGTGGAGAGAATTTTTAATCCTGGGGGCAACAAAAACAAAAAATGGAACCGTTACCATGGCCATTATCAAATATACCGAAGAGATCACTCCCCGTCGGGGATGCTCATTGAGCACTGACCTGAGGCTGAGAAAAGCAATATATACTAAGAGTAGAAAGGCAATTGAAGTTTCCCGGGGGTCCCAGTTCCAATAGCTCCCCCAGCTCATCTTTGCCCAGAGTGAACCGGTTACGGTTGCCAGTATAATAAAAACGAGACCAATAGCCGCAGAGTTTGCCGCCTTCTCATCAAGACACGTCCATCGGGTATTCTGATCCTTCAGATAAAGGATTGAATAGACTGCCGCCACAGCAAAGGCAAGTACCCCGCCCCAGGCAACGGGAACGTGAAAATAAACAATGCGGCTGGTATCCCCAAGGATTGCCGCCGGAGGGGCCCACATCATGGCAAGGTAAATTGCAATGGGCATCACTATAAATACGAGTCGTCCGAAAATCATGTATCCTGCCATATAAAATGAAATAGTAGAAACGATAAGACCGTCACTCCGGTGGAAAATGCAAGCAAAAAAAGCACGTTAGAAACAGGACCGGGCCATGGTTTTTCAAGGGCGGCAAGCGTGGTTGTAATATTTACTAAAAGAATTGGTAAAATAATCGGAAAAGATATTACCGTAAAAAGAGATCCCTTGCCCCCCGCCTTTGCCACCATGGCCGCCAGAAGGGTGACAGAACAGGCGATGGCCATGCCGCCGGCGGCAATAGTCAGTACCAGAAGCAGTATGCTGGCAACCGGCACCTGAAGAAAAAAAAGATAGAGGGGTGTCACCAGGGCCTCAAGTAAAAGAAAGAGCACCACGTTGAAGATAAGCTTTGACGCAAAGACTGCTTCAGCCCCGGTATTGAGCATGAGAAAAAGTGCCGTTCCCTCTTCTTCTTCCCGGGTAAAGATATGGAGCAGGCCGTTCATGGCGCTGAAAAAAAGTATAATCCAGAGCATGAGGGCATGGACCAGGGGTGATAAAGGAGACCCGCCGGCAACAAGGCTCACCGCAAGGGTCGTTATGCCCGCAAAGGCGAAGGCGACATTAAAGGAGCTCCGGTTTCGAAATTCTACCTGCAGATCTTTTTTCAAATTTCTGTAAATATCATGTACCAAGATTCAGCACCTCCGCGCAGAGCTCAACCTCTTCAGGTTCATTGGTGGCAATAATTACCAGGGCTTCTTTTTTCATTACATCAATTCGGTTATAGAGAAGCTTTTTACCGCTCCGGTCGAGATTTGTTCCCGGTTCATCGAGAAAAAGAAAAGGGGGACTTTTAGCCAGTGCACAGATCAGCTTCAAACGCTGCTGCATCCCTGAAGACCAGGTCTTAAGAGCCTTTTTTTCATGACCAATAAGGCCAAAATACTGCAGCAGCTCATCAGCGCGCTCCCGGCTGTCTGAAGAACCGAGGGCGAATTCAATATTTTCAATACCCGTACACTCACCGTAGAGGTGTATCAAAGGGCTGGCAAAACCAAGAAGTCGGTGAAAAGCGGTAATCTCTAAAGACTCTTCATTTTCAAGACGGTCAACGGCTCCCCTTGTGGGGGCCTGTATCCCCGCAAGGATCTGCAGAAGGGTCGACTTTCCCGATCCGTTAGGCCCGGTAATTGCCAGGGATGATCCTCCTTCCAGTTCAAGGGATATGTCCCTGAAAAGAGAAATGCGCCGGAACTTTTTTGATAATTCCCGGGTTTCTATACGATATTGTTTCATAATTTTCTGGTTTATATATACTGTCTTCAGATTAAACAGTCATAAGACAGTATTTTAGCATCTTATTAAACTATGAGTACTCTACCGATACCGATTCATATGGCAAGTAATTAATTTTCATTTTAACAGGGAGCTCTATTTCTTCCCGAAGGCCCTTACTTCCTTTCCCCCGCGGCCTTTATGTACTCTAAAAAAACTGATTATTATGAAACAAGAATAAGCGAATCAACACCTATCATACACATAAATTTTAAACCCGGGACGGGGAGGCTGCAATGGTACGACAACTCAAAAGAATAATTTCTGCAACCGGCACTCTGTTTCTGCTCATCAGCCTCATTGTTCTTTTAGATGCTGAACCCATGGAGGCCGCATCCCCGGGAGAGGCGTATTTTGCCGGGGGCTGTTTCTGGTGTGTTGAGGCGGATTTTGAAAAACTCCCCGGAGTGCTCAGAGCCGAATCGGGATACGCGGGTGGCAGGGGCGCCAGCCCGACCTACCAGGACTACAGCCGTAAAGGGCATATTGAAGCGGTGAAGGTGATCTACGACAGAAAAAAAATCTCCTACCGGGAGCTTCTTTCATATTTCATGATGCACATCAATCCCCTGGATTCAGGTGGCCAGTTCTGCGACCGGGGCTTTTCATATTCATCGGCTCTTTTTTATCGAACCGGCGCTGAGAAAAAACTCGCCATGGAGGCAATTAATAAAACTGAGAAAATTCTCCGCCGCCCGGTTGTAACCCGTGTCATCAAACTAAGAAATTTTTATAAAGCCGAAAAATACCATCAGAATTATTACCGGGTCAATCCCCTCAGATATAAATATTACCGCCACGGCTGCGGCCGGGACAAAAAAATTAAAAAGATATGGAAAGGAAGAAAACTTATCCTGCACCCGATGCCCCGGGGGGTTCGTCATTAGCGTTGATGTTCCAGGAATTCAGCTTCTTCCCGAATCATGATTCACTTGACGCCACTGGCCCTTTGATGTAATAAGATGAGTAGAAGGAAGTTAACCGATGACACAAAATATTTATACCATCATACTCGCCGGGGGTTCGGGGCAGCGCATGGGAGGAGACCTGCCGAAACAGTTTCTTCCCCTGGGGGAACGCCCGGTTATCATTGAGACCATCAGCCGTTTTTCATCCCTGCGGGAAGTAACGGGAGTACTGGTGGTGATCCCTGAACAGTACCGCTCATTGACCAAAAAAATCCTGGCCAGCCACTCTGAACCAAAGGTACTCGATCTGGTTACCGGCGGCGCCTCACGGCGGGAATCTGCCTGGAATGCCCTGACCGCCAGGAACTTTTCACCCGATGATATTATCCTGGTTCACGATGCAGCACGCCCCTTTGTCACCGCCGTGTCTATACGTGCCTGCATCGAAGGGGCGTCATACAGCGGTGCGGCGGGTCTCTATCTTCCCGCCTCGGATACCATTACCGAAATCCATGATGAGCAGGTGACGGCAATTCCAGACCGAAGCTCTCTCTACTATACTCAGACCCCCCAGGCCTTCAGGTATAATGTACTTGAAAGGGGCCACCGTGCGGCCCGGGCCCATCCGGAGAAACCATGGACTGATGATGTTTCACTGGTTCTTGCCCTTGGAGAACCGGTTCAGGCGGTACCGGGAGATCCGCAAAACATTAAAGTGACCACTCCCTTTGATTATGAACTGGCCCAATGGCTCATAGAGAGAGACCCCAATGGCTGAGCCGACCTTCCCGCCCCGGGCAAAACTTTTCACGGGAATTCTTTTCCATCGCGACCATGACCTCCAGGCAATTCGTGAAGCATTTACAGAACATTATGGCTCCCCTGATCTTGAAGCAGGGCCCTTCCCTTTTGAAAATACAGTCTACTATAACGAAATCGGAACAGATTTGAAAAAATATTTTCTCTCTTTTGATACACTGATAAACCGCGAATCGATAGCAGAGATTAAAATTTTTTCCAACCGCCTTGAAAAAAATTTGTCAGAAGGAAGTCAACGCAGGATGAATATCGACCCCGGGTACCTTACCCTCTCCAATGTTTTTCTCGCATCCTGTAAAGATTACTATCACCGGGTCTATATCGGCCAGGGGGTCTATCTTGAAAATGAATACCGGTACACTGACAAAAGCTACACCTTCTGGCCCTGGACCTACCCTGATTACCAGCAGGAGTCATACCTCAATTTTTTTCACCAGCTACGAAGCCTCTACCACCGGCAGCTCAAAGAAATAAAATAGCAGGAGGGAAACCATGAACTTCAGGAAAAAAATTATACTATCAGCAGCGGCAGTTATAATTGCCGGATCAGGAATTCAGGCCCGTAACCTGACTCTCACAACGAGTGATGGGAAAAAAATCAGTGCTTCCCTGTCAATACCAGCCGATCTAAAAGGAAAAGTACCCGCAGTCATCCTCATTCATCAGGGTGGCTCTGACCGTTCAGAATGGAAATGGCTGATACCCCGGCTCACCGGAAAGCAGTATATCGTATTGGCTTATGACATCAGGGGACACGGTAAATCAGATTCGGTTAGCAGCCGGCGCTCCCTCTATAATGATCCCCGGCAGGCTCCGAAAGACTTGCTGGCTGCAGTAAAGTATCTAAAAAAACTGAAAACAGTAGATAGTCGGCGCATCGCCATAATCGGCTCTTCCATTGGGGGCAACCTGGCCATGGCAGCAAGCTCCCGGGGGCTCATAAAAACCGTTGCGGCGATTTCATGTAAAACATCGGCAGTAAAGAATCTTTCTGGTAAACAAAAGGTTAGCTTTCAATCCGCAATGATTATTTCTTCAGCTCGAGACCAAAACGGGAAGAGAGCCCGCTGGGCCAGAGAACTCTACAACATGACAATAAGCCCGAAAAATCTAGTTATTGTCAAAGAATCGGCTTCCCACGGAGTATCTATTTTCAAGGATGATCCTTCACTTACTGATAAAGTTCTCCAGTGGCTGAAACAAACACTGTAAGCCTAAAAAGTATTCCGAAGTAAAAAATGCCTTTTTTTAAAAAAATAGTTGCCACTAGCATATATACTTGTTATTTTAGCATTTAATTAAATATTAAATTAACTGCGGTTCACATCATCGCCGCTTCTCACAACTATTTAAAATTTAACAGGAAAGGGCTCCTGCATATCAGGAACCCACAGCAAAGAGGTATCACAATGAAAAAAAACCAGTTTTCACCAGTAATATTTTTAGCCTCACTTGGGGCAGGGGGTATTGCCGTAATGCCCTTCGCACTTCTGCAGTACTCCCTTACCGGTTTTAAAGGCCTGGTAACCCGCGCCTTTCTTGGACACGGTTCACTTCCCCTTTCAAAAGAAATTTTTTATTACTCTCTCGAAGGAATCATGGTGGTTTTTGCCCTGATTCATATTGTCTTAACGGTACTTTTTCTACGCCAGCTGGTTACATGGCTCAGGCAGCCTGCATACAAAGATTTTGTCAATAATCCCTTGAAAAATGCGGGAATTCTGACTCCCTTTCTTTCCCTTGCCATGACCATGAATGTTTTCATCGGACCGATCAGGTTCTTCTTTCCCTCTCTTTCGTCAAATCTGCAGAGCATGATGCTGCCGGCGCTCATTGTCTGGGGAATACTCTGGGCACTTCTTTTAAGAATGGAAATCAAACTCTTAAAAATCTCCTTTATCAACAGCTTCGATGTCAGCAAAATCAGTTTCGGCTGGCTCCTGCACCCCTTTACCCTCGGTATGGTAACGGTTACCGGTACCGGTATTGCCGCAATGTCCAAGAATCCGACTATTGCTCACACAGCGGCCTTCATGTCTCTTATCTCAGGAACCATGGGATTCTTTCTTTTAATTGTTAAGCTTATCACAATTTTTAAAAGTCACTTTGCAGCGGATGGTCTTCCGGAAAAACAGTTTCTCCCCAGCTTTCTCATAGTTGTCCCGAACATTACACTCTATGCACTTTCGGCCTATCGTCTCGGCCATTACATGAATCACCAGTTCGGCGCGAATATGCACACCTTTGAGCAAATAACTGTTGTTCTCTCCTACGCCTTTGAAGTATGGTACCTGATCTTCGGTATCGCTCTGTTGAAGGATTATCTGAAAAAAGACTTCTTCAAGAAGGAGTTCTATCTCTCCCAATGGGGCTTTGTCTGTCCCTTTGTCGCCTTTGGAGTTCTTGGTTCATTCTTCTACGGTGTTACCGTTCAGAGCCCCATATCAATGGTTGTAAATGTACTGTCCATGGTAGTTGCATCTGGAATCTATTTTCTGCTCTTGAAAAGACAGCTTGTGTGCAGTGGAGTATTTGGAACCGATAAAGATTTCACCTGTATTTTTGATCAACCGGCAGCAGCGGCTGCAGAATAAGACCATTCTTCATTGTATAAAGAAAAAGCAGGAATATTCCTACGGGACTATTCCTGCTTTTAAAATGTAGCCAAAACCTCTCCCCTCTATTGACTTAAAAATAACCTGCAATAATATATTTTTCATTTCCCGAACAATCATTTCGGTACTATGCCGGGGTTTTTAATTCGCACATATAGAAATATTTTGAAAATTTTATTGATTTCTGATGCCAGGCGGGTTATAAAAATACAACATTTATGCAAAGGAGATCATTATGGCCGGTAAATTTGAAGTCTATACAGACAAAAAAGGTGAATTCAGATTTCGTCTTAAAGCGGGTAATGGAGAAGTTATTGCTGTCGGAGAAGGCTATTCTTCAAAAGCAGCATGCCTCAATGGTATTGAATCAATTAAAAAAAATGCCCCTGACGCAGAAATAGTTGAAGTAGATTAATTTTAAAATAATTCTGTATACACCAGACCCCTGCTGAAAGCAGGGGTTACTCGTTTTATGGCAATACGGCCTGAACGTTTTAAGCCCCCACTCCACACCCTATCCAATATTTTCATGAGAAGAGATAATGAGACCAATACATATTGATTTCGGCAGCGCGTTTACTACTTTAAAACACCCTTCATGCGCTCGCGACACTCACTGCAAAAGGCACCAGTTTCCCGGTCAACTGTCTTTATGGTACCCTTGGCGTCTTCCATGAGACAGCCGTGATTCGGGCAGTGCCAGAGGCCAAAAGTATGGCCCAACTCATGGTTCGCCACCTTGACCAGCCGCCCAATAAAATAACGGTACGAAACCCTTCCCCGGCGAAGCCGGAAGGTTGAGATGACACAGGTTCTGCCCCCCACGGTTCCGAGGCCAAAGATACCCCAGTCTTTTATTTTTCCCTTGGTTGTAGAAATGTCACGCCGGGTAAGGCCAATTACCTTCATGTATTTTTCAGGGGTATTAATTGAAAGGAAGTTTAAAAGCTTCTCGGCCCGGTACCGGCGCCGCGGCTGATACCAGGTTTCCTTTGGCAGCGGTACTGCCGGCAGAACCTCGACCCTGAGGCTGTAGGCTCTGGTGATGCCCTTTTCAACTTCCTTTACAATAGACGGGTTAACCTTCCCAAAGGGCTGCAGGGCTATGACCCGGGAAGTTTCTTTTCCCGAAAGGACTACTGCAATAACCAGGATAGGCAAAGCCGGAAGTATTTTCGAAAAACGATGCATTAACTTCCCCATTAAAAAATATTTTAATCTATTTTGTAACTGCACCTTCATCACCAAAGGACATCAGGAGCCTAATCCAGGTAAGCATTATGTACTAAAAAACCAGTCTCGAGGCAATACTTTTTTCAAGCGATTAAACGTAACACTGTTATTTTACGGTTGACGAATTTAGGCCCATGGTTTAAAAAAAGACATATTATAAAAAATGTACCAAATCAGGGGAAATACAATGAGTGCGACAGTATACCATAAACTGAGAGATCTGCTTGATACTATTCCTAACGGCTATCCTTCCACTGAAGACGGCCTTGAGCTGAAAATTCTTGAAAAAATATTCACAGAAGAAGAAGCTGCGATCACCCTGCAGCTGAAACTCGACTGGGAAACCACCGATGCCATCGCCGAACGGACCGGCATGGATGCTGATTATCTGAAAGAAAAACTTGCCGAGATGCAGTCAAGGGGAGAAATTTTCGGCGCAAAAATAGGCGCTGTTTCCCTCTACAAACTCATGCCCTTTGTCTTTGGGGTCTACGAAATGCAGCTCAACCGCCTTGACAGGGAATTGGTGGAGATGTGTGAACATTACATGATGACTGCTTTCGGGGAAGAATTTTACTCCCATACCCCGTCACTCCTGAAAGTAGTCCCCATTGAAGAAGAAATCCCCCGGGGCTCAGAGGTGGAATCATACGAAAGCATTACCACGCTCATAGAAAATGCAAAGGCCTGGAGTGTCGGTGACTGTATCTGTAAAACAGAAAAGGGAATTCTCGGTGAACCCTGCAGCAAGCCGAAAGAGGTCTGCATGGGCATTGCTCCCATTGAAAACTATTTTGACGACTACTGGTGGGGACGAGCCATCACGAAAGAAGAGGCCTTTAAAATTTTAAAGGAAGCCGAAGAAGCCGGCCTGGTCCATATGACCAATAACTACAAGGAAGGACATTTTGCCATTTGCAACTGCTGCAGCTGCTGCTGCGGCATTCTTCGGGGTATGAATGAACTGAAAAAACCTGATGCGACGGCACAATCAAACTATGTTGCGGCAGTCGACGAAGACCTCTGTACCGCCTGCGGCATCTGCCTCGAACGCTGCCAGGTACACGCTATTGACATGGAAGATTATGCTGAAATCAATGAGCGCTGTATCGGCTGCGGCCTCTGTGTAACCACCTGCCCGACTGAAGCGATTTCCCTCGTCCGGCGCAGCGATGAAAACCTAACCGAGGTACCAAACAATGAAAAGGAGTGGCTGGCAAAACGGGAAAAATCCCGCAAGGGAAACCAGGACTACGAGAAACTTTTCAGAAACAGAAAATAGATGATAAAAACCAGTTAATTGTCTCTTCAAAAAGGGCAGGGTGAGCCGAGAATCTTTCCGGTAACCTGCCCTGCTCTTTTCTTAATCATGGAGCTGCTGTCTTTTTCTTACAGTGAACGTAAAAAGCCGCACAATGCGTAGAGCGCCGCGCCCTTTGACAGGATATCTTCATCAACATGAAATTTTGGATGATGGTGGGCATAAACAGTCCCTTTCTTCTCATTGAATGTACCGAGAAGAAGAAATGCGCCGGGAACTTTCTCGCAGTAAAATGCAAAATCTTCTGAGCCCATTGAAGCAGGCCTGTCAATATGCTCGACATTTTCTAAAAGAGGAGCTATCTCATCGATTAAAGTTCCATTATTAATTAATGGCGGATAGGAGATTCGGTCAATATTCAACTCTCCACGACAGCGCCAGGCAGCAGAATATCCTTCAACAATTTCCTTCATCCGTGACAGGATAAAATCTCTCTCCTTTTGACTGATAGTCCGCAGGGATCCCTGAAATGATGCAGTAGAGGAAATGATGTTGTATGCCTGGCTTCCTTCGAGCATTGGAACAGTTATAATGGCATTGGCCAGGGGATCAATTTCCCGGGTCACTATTTTTTGGAAGGCATTATAAATATCAACAAGCACTGAAACGGGATCAACTGCAAGATGTGGTATGGCAGCATGCCCGCCTTTGCCGGTTATCATAACATCAAAACGGTCTGATGATGCAAGGAGTGCTCCTTTTCTCAGAAGAACGGTACCAGAAGGAGCTTCACTCCATACATGCATACCGAAAATTGCCTCGACATTCTTTAATACCCCCTCATCAACAAGTATTTTAGCGCCCCCCTGCCCCTCTTCCCCGGGCTGAAAAATACACCTCACGGTTCCCTTCAAGTGCTGTCTCTGTTCATGCAGTACTTTCAGGGCCCCAAGCAGCATGGCCGTATGAGCATCATGGCCGCAGGCATGCATTACCCCTTCATGACGGGAACTGTAATCGAGGCCCGTCTCTTCCTGCACCGCAAGGGCATCGGTATCTGCCCGGAGTGCAATGAGGGGACCATCGGTTTTTCCCGTAACTTCCACAATAACACCGGTTCCCCCGGCCCGACGGCTCTCCAGACCCATATTTTTACAGTACGATTCTATATACTGAGCGGTCTTTTCTTCCTGGAGGCTCAACTCGGGATACATATGCAGGTGATGGTAGTGTTCTCTAATCTCACTGGTGAGGCTCTCTGATGCATCGGTTACGAGGGATTGCAGCTTATTTATTTCCATGTAATCATCCTTACTCCAAAGTCTTTAAAAATTCTTCAATATGACCCGCTGTTTCATCGGGTTTCTCTTCCGGGGCAAGATGACCGCAGTCTTCAATTATGTGAAGCCTGGAACTGGCAAAGGTTTTTTCCTGGAGCATACTCTGCTCTACAGATACACGGCCGTCTTCCCTGCCATGAATCAACAGCACCGGTCCGGTAAAGGCAGAGAGTTGATTCAGGTGTTCATTTTCCCTGAGCACTGTTGCATGGGAAATATATTCCCAGAGGGCCTCTTTCCAGTTCTCCTTTTCAAAGAGACTGTTATAGATGGCCCGCGACTCATCGGTAATCCGCTCAGGTCTGAAGAACTCTCCATCAATCATCTTATGAAAGGATTTCCTGAAAACCTTAAGAAATAAAGGCCCCACGATTCTGCCGGGACGGCTCTGCAGTATTCTCAGAGTACGAGGAGCGAACCCCTTTCCATAGATCGAAGAATTAATAAGAATAATACCCGCAACCCGGGAAGGATACTTCAACGCAAAGAGCCGTGCAATAATACCCCCCACACTGTGACCCACAAGTATCGCTTTTTCAATATTCAGCGCATCCATGAAAAGGCGCAGTATTTCAACCTGGCTTTCACGGGTATAGGGAGTACTCTTTTGCCAAAAATCTTCATAGGGCGGCAGGGGTCGGGAAGTATCGCCAAAGCCGGGACGATCACATGCATAGACGGCACGGGGGCCTACAACCCTTTCAAACAAAAAACGAAAGGATTCCTTGGTGCCTCCAAATCCATGGAGCATAATGACCGTCGGCCCCTGAGATGATGCTCTTTCGCTGGCAATATACGATATATCAATACCCTGGATAATTACTCGCCTTTCTTCGTACACTGCACTCTTCTCCCGATCTTCTTATCACTCATCATTTTCTCTTGTTGATTTCTATTTCTAATCGTTTCTGCATACCTGGTCTGCGGAAATTCCAAAAAGACAGCATGTATCGGGTACCTCTTCAGGAATATTTCCTGTTTTCAGGTAGACAGTATAAAATACTCAGATACAAAGGATTTCCGGCGCTGAAAAAGCCATAAGTCAGAATAGTTATTTTCCGCTTCGGGGCTTCTCAGGGTGTGAACCAGTTTCATGATGCCAGGTTTACAGCATCCTGACACAGCGCTCCCGTTATGCAATTGTTTTTTGATTCAGAAAGGAAGATAACCAGATTCCTTTGAAATATTAAAACCACGATACGAGCAGGCCAATGAAAGAAAAAATCGACAGCAATAACATACTTTCAGACGGAGAAAAAGGCGCCATTATTCAGGCAGACAAAAAGACCTACGCGGTTACCCCCCAAATTCCCTGCGGCGTGGTAACCCCTCTCCTTTTACGGAAGATTGCCGATACGGCTGAAAAGTTCAAGGCTGAAATGAAGATTACCAGTGCCTGCAGGATTGCCCTCCTGGGCCTCACGGCTGATGAAGTCGACCTGGTATGGGAAGACCTGGGCATGGAACCGGGCTACGCTGTCGGAAGCCGCGTTCAGAGTGTGAAGGTCTGCCCCGGAACCACCTGGTGCAAACGAGGCATTACAGACAGCATGGCAATGGCCTCACTTCTCGACAGGCGCTACATTGGCGAAGAAATGCCGGGAAAAGTCAAGATCGGCGTCAGCGGCTGCCCGAACCAGTGTGCTGAAACAAGCATTAAAGACATCGGGCTTATCGGCTTTAAAAACGGCTGGCGTCTTGTTGCGGGAGGCTCCGGTGGTGCAGTCCCCCGCCTCGCAGTGGAGCTGGCCCGGGATCTTAATAATGAAGAGGCTCTCAAACTGATAGAAAAAATATTCAACGTCTACAAAGCCCGGGGAAAGAAAAAACAGCGTATTGGTCACTTCATAGAGAAAACCGGTCTTCAGGAGTTCAAGGAACTCATCGGTCTTCCTTAATTTTTTCGAAGGGGCTTCAATAAATATTCAAGACCATTCAGCTTGATCTCGTAAAGGGTCGCGAGCAGCATCCCTAACTTCCCCTCTGGAAATCCCTTTTGATGGAACCATACCAGGTAAAATTCCGGTATATCACAGAGGAGGTAATCCTTGTACTTGCCAAAGGGCATTTTCATTGTTACCAGTTCTTTCAGAATTTCAGGATCCATAGAGTGCCTTCAGATTTATTTATTATTTTTATTCCAGGGCTTGAAGACTGAAATAAAAACAGTCACGATCAGTGTGCCATTCATGAATATCCCCATGATAAACTGTTTCCTGTCAAGAGCCGCATAGTGGCTGTTTTGTATTGCGGCTGCTCCCTCTTTCAGAGAAATTTCGACCATTTCTTCGATCCATGGTCCGGTAAATATCGTTCCGAGAACAATAATCCCTACTGTTACGATCCACTTAAAAATCAGCCACCGGTATTTAAAAAAGCCCCACTTCGTCCCGAGGGAATAGATTAATCCAGTCAGGAGGCACAGCATAGCTGAGGGAACAAGAATTTTCATATCAACAAGATCAACCAGGTAATTCAACATATAAAGCCGATCACCATTTTGGATGTTATCAGCAGCCAATGAAAAGGCCAGTATTACCACACCGCAGGCCACCCAGATACCCGCAAATAAAACATGAAAACTTTTCAACCAGCGTATTTGTTTTACAGATAAATTTCCCAAAATAAATCTCCCAGATACCCGCATCTTCTTTTATAGCTATAACCAGTGTATTCATACATTTGTCAACTTAAACAGTTTGAAAAACTGACCCCAGGCCAGAATATAGATGAATAATGTTTGCCTTTTTAATATTATTCATACAGTATAAGACTATCATTACCGTAAGGAGTCAGCCATGATACAAAAATCAATCCCTATACTTATTTCTGCAATTCTTATTCTCACTTTTTTCCAGGGGTGTAAAAAGAAAACCATAGAGACCACAACAGTTGCCTCAACCAACGGGCTGGTACTCAGAGACGGGCCAAAAGTTTCATCAAAAAAAATTCTGGTTATCCCAGATAAAAGCAGTATCGACATACTCAGCTATTCTGACAACACTTCTGTCATCGGGGGCAAGACCGCACCCTGGGCAGAGGTCCGTTATAATGGAAAGGAAGGATGGGTCTTCAGCGGCTACCTGGCGAACTTTACTTCCCAGGAATTCGAAGACATGAGCAAGCTCGGCTCCTTTGCCCGGTCACCCTTTACCAGAAAAATCTATGAACAGACCATCGGTACCGAAATAAAAGAATCAATAATTAAAAATATTCCCGGTAAAAAGGAAGTTAAAAGTATCGATAAGGAAAACCGCCACGATCCTGAAATAACTGACCGGCACCACACAATCACCTCTGAAAATCTTACCTTTACCATCTATGAAGCGGTAAAGTTGAAAAAAGAAATCCTTGAAGCTCTTGTTATCACCGGCAATACAGTCCCCTTAAAACACAACATTACAATTGGTATGACATCAAAAGAGCTTGAAGGGGTCTTTGGGAAACCCCTGGAGAAAAAAGCCGATGAATTCATCTATGCAACCAGTGACGCCGTCAATGTCACCGTTATCTTTTCCTTTAAAAATGATAAGCTTAAAAAAATTCTTGTCGCCTACCCGGTAGATTAAGTCTTTCAAGAGCCGGTTCTTCTTGACGAATCATTTAAATGTCTCTATACTCTTCGCTTATAGATAAAAGAGGCAGGGTTCTCATACCTGCCTGAAATTTTTTTACGGAGCAGCACCATGAAACAAACCAGAATAATTATATGTACCCTCTTATCTTCTCTTCTTCTCGCCACTGCAGGCATCGCCGCGGACCCTGAGACTCCAGCAACACCACCCGATGACAAAAAGGATCTTTTTAATATGGCCGGATCAGCGCTTCTCGGCGGCGTTATCATTGACGGTGTTAACTACCAGCAGATTGGAGCACGCTTCGAATTCAACATATATAAAATAGGCCTGGGCCTCGATATTCAGATACTTCTCGATGAAGATGGAAACATCCGGAAAAAAGACTGGGACAACTGGGAAGCCTACCTGGACAAAATATATTATGTCAGCTGGGCCAAAAAGGGAGATCCCTTTTATGTTAAGTACGGGGGCCTCGAATATACCTACCTTGGATACAATATAGCGGTTGACGGTTACTCAAACATGATCGAATACCCGGCTTACAAGCGCCAGGGCCTTGAGCTCGCCTTTGACTCAAAGGACATGGGCGGCGAGTTCATGGTAAATGACATTAAAGAAATGTGGCATGGCAAAAAGCCCTCGGTTCTCATGGGTGGCCGCCTCTACTACAAAATCATCAGCGAGCTTGCAGTTGGTGTTTCCCTGGCCGGTGACCTGAATGAATACAAGGGACTTCGGGACTCCGATGGTGACGGCTATCCCGATGAAATGGACTGGTATCCCAATGACTCGAGCTGGGTAACCCAGCGGCAACGCTATTTCGATGTCCTCGGAGACATGGGTCAAGTTGATGCCCTTGTCGCGGCCGGTTTAATCGATGGAACAGATGTTAGTTCTCTCACTCCATACAGCAACAAAACATCCCGTTCCGGAATATGGTCTGCCGATATCGGCTTTCCCATCATAAAGGGAAAAACCATAAAGTGGGATGTCTACAGTGAGTTTGCACAGATCTTTAACACCGGTGGCTACGGGTTTACCCTCCCCGGTACCAGGCTGACAATCGGCCCGGTCACCCTTACGGCAGAATACAAACACGCCAGTGATAAGTTTCTCTTCGGTTACTACAACAAGACCTATGAACTTGAACGAGCTGTAATAAGTGATGATGGAGCTGGTAATTTTTCTGTAGCAACAAAGCTCGATACTCTGCAAAGTATCAAAGGCATGGATGGTTTTCTTGCTGGCCTCAAGTTCAACATTTTTAATCTTTTAGAAGCCTCTTTGAAGTACCAGGCCCTTTTTCAGGAAGACGATCAGGATGCCCTGACCAGTATTAATGGGGAAGTTGAGCTGAAGAAAAAACTGATACCTAAGATTTCAACGGCAAAGGCCTTCTACACCATGAACAATGTGGAAAACCTGAAAAACTGGAAAACTCCCGGTACAATTATGGGTGCCACCATCGGCTTTGAATTTATCTCCGGCGCCAGCCTGAACCTTAATTATCTCATCACCTTTCAGGATAAAGACGGTAATGGAACAATTAAAGGTAAAAACGAGACAATAACCCAGATTACTGTTACGGCAACCAGTCAGTTGAATTAATTCAGAAAAGGGTATCCCTTGACGGGTACCCTTTTTAAACTTCCTTCACAATAATTCTTGAAATATAATTAAAAAAAGAAATATAATCTTCATTATGAAAGAAATTGAAAACATAGAACAACTTGAGCAGCTTCTATCAGAAAGCGGTGAAAACCTTACCAGTATCGCCTTTCAAAATATTGACTTAACACTGCATGAAGAGAAACTTGAGGCTAAAACAATTACCCGTTCTCTTTTCATGGGCTGTACAATCAGTGAAAGGCTGATGCCGCAACTTATTATAAACAAAAACCTTGTTTTTCCCGAAATGGATGTCCCCTTTAAAACCTTCCCGCCCAGGCTCTATACCCGGGAAACCATCTATAATAATTTCAACCCCAAAGATCCCGATTCGTACAACAGCACCTATGACAAGATAACCTATGACCACTATGTAGACACGGGGCGCTACTCACCGGAATCAATATATGAATCCCTTGCCCGGCGGCTTCATGATCACTCAATCACCGATGCGCTGATGGATATTCTCCGTACCATACCTGAAAAAAAAGTTATAGCTATCATGGGGGGCCACAGCCTGTCACGAAAGAATCCTGATTACTTTAAAGTTGCCCTCATTGCCAAAGAGCTTTCAGAAAAGGGCTTCTTTCTTCTTTCCGGTGGAGGCCCGGGGGCCATGGAAGCGACTCACCTGGGAGCCTGGTTTGACGGATATGATGACAGGGAACTTGCCGCAGGCGTTAAGCTTCTTTCAGCAGCCCCCCTGTATAATGATCCCCTGTGGCTTTCTGCCGCCTTTCAGGTTATTGAGGCTTTTCCCAAAAAATCGGGTAAGGAAGATGATATAGGCATACCAACCTGGCTCTACGGCCATGAACCCCCGACACCATTTGCATCAAAAATTGCAAAGTACTTTGCCAACAGTGTGCGGGAAGAAGGACTCCTCGCCCATGCGAAAGGCGGTATTATTTACACCCCCGGCAGCGCAGGGACCATTCAGGAAATTTTTCAGGATGCCACTCAGAACCATTACGGATCGTATGACATCATCAGTCCGATGATTTTTTACAACAAGGCTTTCTGGGAGGAAGAAAAACCTGTCTATCCACTGCTGAAAAAACTGTCAAAGGGGCATACATATGAATCACTTCTTTCTGTATCTGACAGTGTAGATGAAATTGTTGATACCCTGGTGTGCTTTTGTCAGTCTGAAGAATAAAGAAAACCCATTTCAATGACTGGTTCAGTCGACTGACTCTCGTGCTCCCCTTAAAATACATCTATGGGGAACAAAAAATCCCTGCCTAAATAAAAAAAATTATTCCATATCACCCCTTAGATTCCTTGTTTGTTTGATGAAAATATCTTTTGAGAATCAATAAAGAATTGATTCGTTGTTGCCTTAAAAGCATCAGATTCATCATAAGTGATGAAATTTATCCAGGTAAAAGGAAGTAAAGGCAGCCAGACAAAAACATGTCTTTTTATTCTATAGTTAAAACTTTTTATTCGTTCACCATCTCTGAAAATTTCATAGATTACATTATAGCCGTCTTTGGTTGACCATACGGGTAAAATAGTCAAAGTTTGAATTGAAAGATACCCAAAAATCATTGCTGGTATTGAAGGAGGTCGTGAATCTACTTTAACATTTACAAACCATCCCTTTACCGGCTTCATGGTCACATATTCAATTTCTTTGAAAGGAGAATTAGATTTAAAAACAGTTTTTATATCTTTTGCCCCTCCAAACATAGATCCGCCGTTAACATAAAGTAATCCTTTCTTAATAGTTTTTTTATTTTCCAAATGCAGTCTTTCCTCGGAAAATCCACGATAGGTTACACAACCGCTTTGCAAAAAAATAGAGCCTGTTACAAAAAAAAGTATAATTACAATTCGATATTTTTTCATAAAAAGTCCTTTTATAATATTCTATTCAGATTCACTATTTAGGATATGCGGTAAGGATATACCCACTACCGCTGCCTGAGGAACGAAAAACAACAGTAAATTTTTTAGTATTTCTGCATTCAAACCGGCTGTCGGTTCGACTACCCCCTTTACATGGATTCCGGTTTTTCCCTTTTCTTCCTTCATATTTACTCACCACAACACCAATGTTTCGACTGTGGGTACCATGAAAGGCCTGAGTCGTGCCGCTGGCTGCTGTAGCCGCCCAGGTCCTGATATCTTTTTTCTGGTTCCGAATCAGTTCTTTCACTGATGATACAATATCTCCCATGGTAAAAAATGAGCTGGATGCTCCGGCAGCGGGCATGCAGTCGGGCCCCTGGTGTGTACTGGTCTGGGTTATCCTGCGTATCAGGCCGGAGACATCTTTGCCCACGTGACAGGTGACGGCATGCCCTCCGTCAGAGGCGGAACTTCTAATGTATGCGGCGTCCACACTGCCTGACTCAGGCGGGAGGATTCCCACTGCAGAGATATTTCCTATTGACGCCATAAGGATTACAACAACAAGGATTTTCCATAAACCAAATATTTGATTTCTTGGTGCAGTCATATTATTACCTTTTAGTTTTAACAGAATTCATTCTGAATGTTTTCTGTATTTTTATTAGATTAAAAATAGGAGGCAACTCTTTTTCAGATATCCAGGAAAAAACGGCACATCAGGATTCTTCTTAACTTCCCGACCCCGGGCAGGGAAGGGGGGCTTTTCAAACAACAGGGAGCAGCCTGAACTCCACTGAGCGCAGGCTGTCCCAGAGGCACTCTTACATCAGGGCACCAATCTCATCATTCAGTTCTTTCAGGGCTTCAACTGCCGCCTCGTCAAAAGGCATACCGTCTTTCTTTTTCCAGGCAAAGTTAATGGCGCTGGAAGAATTTATCCGGTGAATCCGCGGTTCATCACACTGCTTCAGCACATTCATAACTGCTTCAAGATCTCCACCCTGGCTGCCGATACCGGGAATCAGAAAGGGAACTTCCTTTCCCGCTTCAAAAAAGACCGATGCCACGTCCTGGAGCTGCTGAGGGTAGGTTGCCCCGACAACAGAACCGATACCAGGATGGTACCAGTCGATCAGTTTGCGGGCCATATAGAGATAAAGGGGCGCGCCGCTGTATTCAATATCCTGGAGTTCCCCGGAGCTCTTATTCGAAGTCTTTGTCAGGATGTAGTAGCCCTTATCGGGATAATTTTCAACGAAAGGTGCAATGGAATCATAGCCGAGATAGGGCGACAGGGTCACCGCGTCGGCGTCAAAAAAATCAAAGGCCTCTTTTGCGTAGGCCTGGGCGGTCTTGCCGATATCACCCCGCTTCACATCAAGTATAACCGGAATCCCGGCTTCTTTATACAGGGCAATCAGCCGGGCAAGGGTTTCAATAGCCTCAAGGCCGTACTGACCGTAAAAGGCGTAATTCGGCTTTACTGACCCCGGGTAGACACCCTTCTGTACGATTTTATTCAGCAGGGCTTCGTAAAAAAAATAAATCTGCTCCCCGGGACTTCCTTCCACGGGCATGTTTTCAAGCACCGGGTCCATTCCCATGCAGACGATACTTCCGGTCTTTTCAGATGATTTGATAAGCTGTTCAAGATAGTTCATTGGGCCTCTCTCAGTTTTTCCAGGTATTCTTTATAAAGCAGGTAAGTGCCATTATCAAAAAGGACATAATATACATCAATAAAATATTCTTCCTTTTCCATAAAATCAACAACAGAGTCTATGGCGATTCTGCAGGCCTCATCCCTCGGGTAGCCATATACTCCTGTAGAGATAGCAGGGAAGGCAATGCTCCTGAGGCCTTTCTCCTGTGCACAAAGCAGTGAATTCAGATACGAGCTTTTCAAAACTTCCGCCTCATTGCTGCTCCCGCCCCTATAAATCGGCCCGGGAGTATGAATAACATAGGATGCAGGAAGTTGATACCCCCCGGTTATCCGGGCCTCTCCGTGACTGCAACCCCCGAGTTTCCGGCATTCCTCGAGAAGCTGCGGACCAGCAGCACGATGAATCGCCCCATCAACCCCGCCGCCCCCAAGAAGAGAGGGATGAGCTGCGTTGACTATAGCATCGACTTTTTCTTCGGTTATGTCTCCCTGGAGAACATGAAGACGCTTTAATATATCGTTTTTTTGCGCCATAAAATTCTCCTGAGTTTAAAATTAATTATCTTTTAATTACCCGTTTTCACTCTTACACTGTATATTAATAAAATGATAAAAAACAGAAAAATTCATGTTTTTAACCCGTGACAGGGAATAAAAATTAATACTTGAGTATTACTGCCCCATGGGTATTATGTTCATAATCCTGAAAGGAGCTGATGACACCTTCACCATGAGACAAAAAAAAGCACACCTTCATACTATGAAAATCACTGTTTTTACTGCACTGCTTGTCTGTGCCGCTGTATCTATTGCTTCGGCAAATGCAAAAAGATATAACCGCCAGGGCGTTGCACTGGGAAAGCAAAAGAAATATAACGAAGCCTTAAAGGAATTTGACCGTGCGATAAAAAAGTATGATAAAAATTCCGCCCGGGCCTACCACAACCGGGCATGGGCCCATGAGCTGAAGGGTAATACGGCAGCTGCCATTAAAAACTACGAAGAAGCCCTTCGCCGAAATCCAATACAGGTTGTAACAGGAGAAAAGCTCGGCTTTCTCTACTATAAATCAGGAAGCTATATTGCCGCTGTGCGTGTTGGTGAACACGTACTGAAAGTTGACCCCAATAATAAAATTGTCCCCAAATGGCTCACCGACGCGTATAAAAAGAAACTTGAACAGGAACGCCTTGCCCGCTTGAAACCGAAGGGTGAAATTGTCGAAGAAACAGCTTCAAAGAAAAAGGAAGAAAAAAAGAAAAAAGAAATTCACCGATGGGTTCTAGCCACTATCGATTACACCATTCGTACCGGCTACTTTCCCGGAGCCAAAAAATACAAATATCTCAAAGATCCCGGTGCAATGGGTGATATTGAAGAAACTATTTATATCAGTTTTACCCCTATCAAGGCCTGGGAATTCGTGCTTATTGCCGAAAACCCATGGCTCGGAGGCCTCGGCGCTGATATCCTGACGCACAGGGAAATTTTTGAATCAGTTTACAAGCTTGGAGGCTTCATGCTCGGTATCGGTTTTATGTTTAACCATCATGAAAGCACCTTCAATTTCGCCCAAACCCTTGACGAATATGACTTTAAGGTCGGCTTTCTCTTTGGCTATGATAAGAAAAAGATGAACTTCAAGCTGCGGTTTTATCCACGTCTTATTCCCTTTGACAACAAGGCGAGTACCGGATACACCTTTGATGCGGCCCTTATTAACTTCAAATTTACTTATACGGTCAATAAAAATTTTCGTTACTATACCCTCTTTGAAGCGAGAGATTTTTATTTCTTTGATCACACTACCGGAGCCGAGCAGTCAAATTACATTGGAATTTATGATATCGGTATTGGCGTCTCCCTTGGTAACATTGACCGCAACAATACCGGCTTCGCCTGGAAAATGGCAATAGAATACCGGCAGCGTTTTTATCTTCAAGACTTTGGCAATACCGATCCCTACAGTTATCTTCCCAACGGTCAGGGGTGGTTTGGCATGAATTTTGACAAATGGGCCACCGGTAAGCCTTTTTCCGGTTTTGATTCCCTTGGCTATGAACTTTCAGTTCGGGTCGACGAACAGTTTCTTCCTTACCTCTTTACCTACCAAAAAATTATTGCCGAGATTAACGATGACCATTACGAGTTTAACTTTCAGATCGGCGTGGGGGCCATGTACTAAAAATGCTGAAAAAAATCACTCAGTTCGCCGGGGAGATCTCCCGCCAGGCAGGGGCTCTCCTCCTCTCCGGATTCCGCTCAGATACAACAGAGGTCTCATATAAAAGCAGAACAAACCTTGTCACCAACATGGACCGGGCATCAGAAGAGCTTCTCTTTAAAGCGGTTGCGGATAAATATCCTGATCACAGCATTATAGCTGAAGAGGGAAGCCGCAAAGACACATTGGGAAATTTTATCTGGTATATTGATCCCCTTGATGCCACCAACAACTACGCCCATGGCATTCCAGTATTCTGTGTTTCAATTGGCGTCTATTCAAAGGAACTTGCACGTGTAGTGGCAGGCGTTATATATGACCCGGTTCACGATGAGCTATTCAGTGCCGTCAGTGGAGAAGGGGCCGTACTCAATGGTGCCCCAGTTTCTGTTTCTTCCACGGATGATATTGGCATATCAGTACTGGCAACAGGATTCCCCTACGAAAAAGAAAACCCGGATAAAAACAATCTTAAGCAGTTCTCAGCTGTTCTCCCCTCCGTACAGGGTATGCGAAGAATGGGATCTGCCGCTATCGACCTCGCTTATGTCGCATGCGGCCGGATAGACGGTTACTGGGAGCCAGAACTCCAGCCCTGGGACATGGCAGCCGGTGCTGTGATTGTTGAAGAAGCCGGTGGCACGGTAACGGCATATAACGGGCGCGTATTCGATCCGGAAATTGCAGAAATTATAGCCACAAACGGAAAAATTCACATCCCACTTATTGACATACTTTCCTCTCTGTAGTAAAATCATTTATACAAAAAAATGATCGGGGTGTTGTTATGGCTTTACCACAGAGAGTTAAAAGTCTGGCAGAGCGAAAGCTCGCCACCTACTGTTGCAACTGTGTCCCGGAAAGTGAAATTGACATGAGCAAAGTCGCTTTTAGAATCAGGGGAGACAACATTACGCTTTATGAGCATTCGAAAAGTGATTTCGATCCAGAAGAAGAGAGCGATTTTAAAGTCGCACAATTTCGCTACAACCAGAGAAAACGTACCTGGTCTCTCTACTGGGCTGACAGGCGTGAGAAGTGGCATCAGTATGATGAAGTAAAACCTACAAGAAATATTGATGATCTTCTTGATGAGATCGACCAGGATCCCGGGATGGTATTCTGGGGCTGATTAATTTTTTAATTGAAATTTTTCATCCCCTCCGTCTATTATCCATTGCATAAAGCAGGTGGATATGGACGAAAAAATTTATACCGTCACAGAACTGACCCGGACGATCAAGCAGACCCTTGAGCAGTCAGAAGCCTTCACCGGCATCTGGCTAAAGGGTGAAATCTACAATCTTACCTACCACTCATCGGGTCATATTTACTTTACCCTGAAAGATGATAACGCGGTCATCTCTGTCACCTTTTTTAAATATGCCAATAAAAAACTTACCTTCCGGCTCGAAGATGGAATGTCTGTTTTTGCCCAGGGCAGTATTTCACTCTATGAAAAGCGTGGCTCTTACCAGCTCAACGTTACAGCAGTCAAGCTTGAGGGTGAGGGTGAGCTTCAAAAACGCATTGAACAGTTAAAGAAAAAACTTTCCACAGAAGGACTCTTCAACACAGAATTCAAACAACCTCTCCCCTTTCTTCCCCGAAGAGTCGGGGTTGTTACTTCGCCAACCGGTGCCGCGATTCAGGATATTATGAAAGTGGCAATCCGCCGTTTTCCCGACATCGAAATACTTCTTGCTCCGGCAAAAGTACAGGGAGACGATGCAGCCGCAACAATTGTTCGCGGTATCCGGGAACTCAACCGGCCCGAACATAAGATTGATGTAATCATCGCCGGGAGAGGGGGAGGTTCCTTTGAGGACCTGATGCCCTTTAACGAAGAAACGGTTGTTCGTGCTTTTTTTGAAAGCAGCATCCCTGTCATTTCAGCTGTTGGCCATCAAATTGATCACCCCCTCAGTGATGATGCCGCCGATGCTGCTGCTCCGACCCCTTCTGCGGCTGCTGAAATGGCGGTACCGGTAAAAAAAGAACTCATGGATGAAACTAATCATCTTCTTGAGCGTAGTGAAATGGCCCTTCAATCGAGGGTACACTATTTTCAAAACAGAATAGACCATATCCTCTCTCGAAGAATTTTTCAAGAACCGATGGAAATATTAAGCCACCGGGAACTGATCTTAAAAGACATTGAGCAGTCTATACAGGGAAGACTCAAAGAAATTATCACATCAAAAAAAGAAGAGCTTCTTTCGCTGCCTGATATTTCGCTTTTAGTTAAAAATCGACTAAACAGCCTCCAGCATCGCTTTCAGATATCATTACAGGCAATCGACCAGCTTTCCCCGCTTCAGGTCATGCGCAGAGGCTATGCAGTACTAAAGGACTCAGATAATATCCTTATTCGTTCTGTAGACCAGGCTTCAGCAGGCAGTCCTCTGCATGTCTATCTGGTTGACGGGACCCTCAATTGTATGATAAATTCAATAAACAAAGGAGAAACCATTGCCAAAAAGTAACAGTACCGTTAAACTTAAATTTGAAGAAGCGCTTGAGGCGCTTGAAGAAATTGCACGAGCCCTCGAACAGGGAGAACTTTCCCTTGAAGATTCAATAGCTCAATTTGAAAAAGCAATGAAATATGCCCGCCTCTGCCATGATAAGCTTGAAGAGGCTGAAAGAAAAATTCAGATACTCCAGTCAGGAGATAATGGAACAGTTGAGGTAAAAGAAGTTAAAGTAAAAAAAGACACCGGAGAAATTGCTGACGAAGAAGATCTTCAAGGCTCTCTCCTGTAATAAAATAAAGGATTCAAGAATTGAACCAGAAAAAAATATATGTCATGGGGCACCGTAATCCCGATACCGATTCTGTCGTATCAGCTATTGCCTACGCAGAATTGAAAAAAAACCAGGGAGCTGAAAACTGCTGCCCGGTGCGAGTTGGAAAAATAAATCCTCAGACAGACTACATTTTAAAACGATTTAAAATAGACAAACCTGATTTCATCAGCGATCTTATTCCCCGGGTCCGTAACTATATGAGCAGCATACCGGTAACAGTAAATGAACTGACCCCCCTCTGGCAGGCCCTTGAACTCCTGAACAGAGATAGCCATAAGATGCTTCCCGTTGTCGATTCTCAAGACAAATTCATTTCTCTTCTCCACTACAATGCCTTTGCTGAAAATATGCTGAAAAAAATTGACCCCCATCAGCGCAGCATTATCCCTACTTCAATAACACATCTTTTGCAAACCCTGAACGGACAGGAAATACTCAGTTTTGATCCCGATGCAATATTCAGAGCACGAATTCTTGTTGCCGCTTCACACATAGATACAATCAATGAATTCATACAGGCTCTCCCTCGGGAAAACACCATAGTTATTGCCGGGAACAGAGATGATGTACATCGAGCAGTCATTGAGGCAGGCATACGCTGCCTGATCGTTACCGGCGGCAAAACAGTTGTAAAGGAAGTTAGAGACCTGGCCCGGGAGAAGAAAACTTCCATCATTATTTCCCCCTTTGATACCGCCACCAGTTCTTTGATTTCATTTTACTCAACGCCGGTCCGCTACATGGGTGATGAAAACCAGGAGCCCCTGCGGGAAGATGAATATATTAAAAGTATACGTGAGAAACTATCTTCAACTGTTTCACGGTCCCTCCCGGTAGTCGATGAAGACAACAGGGTTATCGGTATCATCAGCCAGGGTGACTTGATGGAAGACCCGAACATAGAAGTTATCCTGGTTGACCATAATGAACTATCACAGGCCGCAGAAGGAATTGAACACTATAAAATTCTGGAAATAATAGACCATCACCGCCTTGGCAATCCCCCCACTGCCTATCCGATAACTTTTATCAATCGTCCGGTAGGGTCAACATCAACTATTATCGCAAGCCTTTATACAGATTTTAAAATTCCACTCAGGAGAGAGATTGCATCAATACTCCTCGCGGGAATTCTTTCCGATACCCTCATTCTTCGATCAGCCACCACTACGGATATTGACAGGGATATGGCCCGGTATTTATCAGAAATTACTGACCTGGCTATTGAAGAATTCGGCAATGACATTATGCACGCAGCCTCTCAGGTTGGAAAAAAATCTGTTAAAGAAATTTTGAATATGGATTTAAAACTATATCCACAGGGAAAGAAAACATACTCTGTCTCACAGGTAGAGGTTACAACCTTAACACAATTGATGGAACGCCGTGATGAAATTATTAATGAACTTGAGATCCTCCAGAAATCTGACGGTCTCCTGTTTTCTTCTCTTCTTGTTACAGATATTACAGAACTCAACAGTATCTTTTTCATCAGCGGCAATGGGGATATAATAAAAGAAATATCTTACCCGAAAATCTATGAGAATATATTCAGCATGAAGGGCATTCTATCCAGAAAGAAGCAGCTGATTCCATATTTAACAGACGTAATCAGTAAATCAGAATAACAGCAGGACACCTTTAGTTGTTTCATTAACTTTTATTCCGGGCCTAAATAATGTAAGCCCGGGTAAAAGTTAATGTCAAAGAGAATATCAGGCCCGGGGACGTGCTCCCTTACGGGGTGCTTTTTTTGGTGTCGGGGTATTTTCTGCAATTTTTACTGTCATTTTATTGCGGCTGTTTCCACTGCCATAGACTTTGATTATCTGCTTTGCCTCGTTACCCGGTACTGTTAAAAATGAAAAAGAATCTTTAATGCAAATATCATTGATCACTGATCCGCCGATACCGGTTTCATTTTTAATCATGCGGAGAAGGCTGCGTGGAGAAAGTCCGTCTTTTTTCCCTTTGGAAAGGAAAAGACGGGTCTTTTTATTAGATTTTTTCGGAATTTCCCTAATCTCTCCATAGACATTCATATCAAAGGAATTCTGAAAAGAACTCTGCAGAAGAGAAGCAATCACCTCAAGGGGATCATTGCCGCTGAGAAGCTGTACCGCCATTTCAAGATACTCTTTATCGACTTTTTCCTGATTATTATCGTTCAGGAGTTCAGCAAAGAGCTTATCCTTTTTAGCATTCTTAATATCAGAAATAGTCGGGACTGTTTCCTTTCGGATAGTGCTTTTAGTTTCCCTGCTGATTATCTTTAACTTTCGGTGCTCCGAGGGACTGATAAAGGTGATAGCAGTTCCTTTTTTTCCGGCACGGCCGGTTCTTCCGATGCGGTGTACATAGTCTTCAGTATTCTGTGGGAGCGAATAGTTGATCACATGGGTCAAATCAGTAATGTCAATTCCCCGGGCGGCGACATTAGTTGCCACAAGAATAGTAGCCCGGCGTTTCCTGAACTTCTGAAGAGAACGCTCACGCTGGACCTGTGAAATATCACCGTGAATACCTTCAGCTTCATATCCCCGTGAAAGAAGCCGGTTTGTCAATTCATCAACCCCTACTCTCGTACGGGAAAAGATCAGACCATAGAATTCATCTTCCATGTCCATGATACGGCAAAGGGCCTCAAATTTATCTGAATTATTAACTTCAAAATATATCTGATCAGTTTTATCAACGGTAAGATTTTTTCCCCCCGCTTCAATTATTTCATATTCTCCCATATATTTTTTGGCGATTTTATAAATATGGTCAGGCATGGTTGCCGAAAAAAGGACTGTTCTTTTATGACCTGCTGTGTGACTGAGAATTTCTTCTATGTCATCAACAAATCCCATATTAAGCATTTCATCAGCTTCATCGAGAACGGCAAAGGATATTCTTTCCAGGTGAAGGCTTTTTCTGTTTATATGATCAATGATTCGTCCCGGTGTTCCTACAACAATATCAACCTTTTTCTTCAGGCGACGAAGCTGATCCGACATCGACTGCCCTCCATAAACCGGCAGTACAGTAATTTTACGCTTGCCGATAAAAGAATTAAGCTCTTCCGATACCTGCAGAGCCAGTTCACGTGTCGGTACAAGGACAACGGCCTGAACATTAGTTTTTTCCTCATCGAGCATGTCGAGTATCGGCAGGCCGAAGGCGGCTGTTTTACCAGTACCTGTCTGCGACTTGGCAATAATATCTTTTTCATTTTTCAGGATGAGGGGTATAGCCTTTTCCTGAATAGCGGTAGGTTCCTCGAAACCCCTGCGGTACACTTCCTGCATGACTTTTTCGGACAGACCAAGGCTGTCGAATTGTTTTTCTGACATAACTACTCCTGTTGCGAATTAATTTAAATTCGAAATGTTCTCAACAGAAATAATCAACAAATTCCGGTGCAGATATATTGGGCTGAATTTTAAATAGGCCGCCATGCTGCCAGGTAGTGGAACAGAAGAAGATTACCGAAGGATCACTTCATTATTATGACCAGAGTTCCGAGAAGCATCAATATGTCTACTAAAATTTTTCTTTTCCGAATATTACCTGTATAAAGAAAATTAACAATCCTTCCCTCATACCGGCTTACTCACTGTTATACGCCCTTCTTCGAGACCTGAATCACAAGAAGCCCCGCATTCAGGACAGATAAAAATTATTAAAAACCTGTGGCCACCCTTTTTGAATGAAACATGAAATCCCTACTGTATCCACAGGTTTCACATATTCAATCCGTAAATAACCGGCAGGATTAAAAAATCCTTGCAAAATGAACTTTTTTTTCATTTATGACAAAGATAGAATTACACATAAAAAAGGCAGCTGCCTGAACCAATCGAACCACATGGAGTAAAGATGGAAGGTGACATAGTATGTAAATTTGGCGGAAGTTCTGTCGCCAATGCGGGTCAAATCGAAAAAATCACAGAAATTATAAAAAAGGATATTAACAGAAAGTATGTTGTTGTGTCTGCTCCTGGTAAAGATGACATAGATAGCGAAAAAGTAACTGATCACTTGTTTAATCTGGCTACCGATGGCAACCATTTCAGGAGCAAAGATAAAAATATTTCCTCAGAAGAAAGCTACAGAAGTATTGTAAACAAATTTGCCCGTTTGATAAAAGAACTTGGTATTGAAGGTGACGATATACTAAACGACCTTGAGGTTGACCTTAAAAAATCTCTCCCTGATAAAAAGAAAGTCGATTTCTTTGCCTCCCGAGGAGAGCATTATAACGCCAAGGTTGTAGCCCGGTATTTTAAAAAACAAGGAATCAATGCAGAGCTGCAGCTCCCTGAAGATATCGGCATGACTGTTTCACCCAACTTTGGCAATGCAAAGGTTGTCCCTATAACCTATAAAAACCTTGCAAAACTTACCAATAAAGAGAGTGTAGCGGTTATCCCTGGTTACTATGGTATCACAGAAGAAGGTGATGTAGCGGTATTTTCCCGCGGCGGATCTGACCTTACGGGGGGAGAAGTCGCCTACGCGGTTAACGCGGGACTCTACGAGAACTGGACCGATACTGACGGTATCTATCAGGTTGATCCTCGTATTATAAAGGGGGCCCAGGTCATTCCCCGCCTGACCTACAAAGAAATACGGCTCCTCTCATCAAAGGGTTTTAACATCTTTCATTTCGATGCAATGGTAAACTGTAAAAAAAGGCATATCCCTATAAATATAAAAAACACCAATAATCCTTCAGCCCCGGGCACTATGATCGTTTCAGATCGTATTCCTGACGAAACTGTCGTAGGCATCGCTCGTCTGGATAATATCGCCTGTTGCTATCTCGAAAAGGATGGTGCGGGTGAAGCCATCGGTTTTATAAATGATCTCCTTAAAATCATGAAAGATTTCGGCATTGAGACATACCACTATCCCACAGATAAGGATGATGTATCGGTAATCTTCAGCCAGGAAGACCTTAAGGGCTATGAGGATGATCTAAAGGACGCTATTCAGGAAAAGCTCAACCCTGATATCATTTCCTTCAATTACAATATTACCGTTCTTTCACCAGTGGGTATCGGCATGAAAGACCAGCCCGGTGTCATAGCGATAGCTGCGACAGCTCTTAAAGATAAGAATATCAACATTGAGATAATCGACCAGGGACCGGCCCAGATCAGCTTTCACTTCGGTGTCCAGAACTACCACGCTGATGAGACCCTCCGGGCCCTCTACGACGCTCTCTGTAAAAAATAGCTGTCCCCGGTATGCCTTTTCTGGCATACCGGAAAAACCTGATGGAGGCTGCCATGCGTGTTACCGGAATAATGATTCTCACCGCCATTGTGCTTCTGACTTCCTGCTCAAAAAATGGTTCTCTAACCTTCTGTGAAGGCAAAAAGCCTGATGGAACCGGGGTCAACTGCGGTACCCTCTTTTCAACAGGGGATGTCATGGTGCTGGTTAAAAGCGATGAGCCCTTTGAAACAGATACACTGAAAGTTAAAGTTTTTGAAAAGAGTGGGGGGAAGAAAATGCTTCGGGAGACCGTAAGCACTCAGATTAAACCCGATGACACTGCAGCTTCAATACTGGTTTCTCTTTACAGCGAGGGAACCTTTATCATTAATGCAGTTGCAGGTGACCGTAAAATCGGAAATAGCACAATTACAATGCGACACCAGTAAAAAATAAGGAAGAGGTTACTCTTCCTTTTTACTTTCTTCTTCACGGCGCCGCTTTTCTTCCTGGTAAAAGACAAAAAACAGAAGTATCGCCCCGGCAACAATACATGAATCGGCCACATTAAAAGCGGGCCACCGGTATACACCATCCACCCCCAGGGAAATAAAATCAACCACCCCGGGACGCCCCGGAATCAAGCGGTCAATAATATTACCGATTGCACCGGAGACTATCAGGGCCATGCAGATACTGAACAGGGTTGTCTTGTTTTTTTCATAAATATAGTACGCTATCATGAAAGCCAATACGACCAGTGAAATGATCAAAAAAACGTTTTTATACCCCTGAGCAATTCCGAAAACGCCCCCCTTATTATACACGAGGGTAATTCGTAGAAATCCGCCTAAATAATCTAAGCGATCATAATAGTTCAGATTCTCAACAATCAGGTGCTTAGTCCAGATATCAAGAATCAAAGTGGAAACGAGAATACCCGCCGCTATAATATTAGTTTTTACTTTAGACATTTTTTTTATCCCAATGATTTAACTACATCCGTGCAGCGCTGGCACAGCTCCAGATGCTCAGTATCTGTACCCAGTTCTTCGAAAAAGTTCCAGCAGCGTACACATTTTTTTCCTTCGGTTCGTTGTGCAGACATGGCAGCGGTATCAAATTCTTCCATACCATCCTGCTTTTCAGTCTCAAGGGTTACCTTGGCTACCTGAAGGAAGTGTCTGAATTCGTCCCCCATTTCTGAGAGCTGGCCACGCAGGTCATCATTTGCCACATAGATGGAAACATCGGCCTCAAGAGAGCCCTTGATGGTTTTATCCTTTCGCATACTTTCCAAAGCCTTCAGCACATCCTTTTTAACGTTTACTACCTGCTCAATTTTTTCTTCGATAGCCTTGTTTTTGAATTCTTCCTTCACAGAATAATAGGTCTCCATGTGAACTGATCCGTCCCGGCCAAGAAACATCCAGATCTCTTCCGCAGTAAAGGAGAGAATCGGCGCCACCAGGCCGAGAAGGGTATTGAAGATCTCATAAAGTACTGTCTGGTTGCCCCGACGCTTCACTGAGTCGAGAGCCTCAACATAGAGAATATCCTTTGAGATATCAAAATAGATCGATGAAAGCTCAACAGCGCAGAAGTTTAAAATCTTCCGGTAGACCAGGTGGAATTCATAGTTATTATAGTGATTGATCACGGCCTCAGAGAGAACCGCTAGTTTGTTCAAAATCCATTTGTCTATTTCCGTCAGTTCAGCATAGGGAAGGGCCATCTCGTCACTAAAATCTGAAATGTTGCCAATGAGAAACTTAAAGGTATTTCGAATACGCCGGTATGAATCGGCAATCTGCTTGACCATGTCAAAACCGATACGCAAGTCATTTCGATAATCTTCTGAAGTAACCCAGAGACGGAGAATATCAGCCCCATACTGTTTGATAATTTTTTCCGGCGGAACCACGTTGCCCACTGATTTACTCATCGCCTTTCCATTCTCGTCGAGAACAAAACCATGGGTCAAAACAATCTCATAGGGCGCCCGATCCCGTACCGCAAGGGCGGGCCAGAGAGATGACTGAAACCATCCTCGATGCTGGTCACTTCCTTCAAGGTAGAGGTCAGCGGGCCAGCGGTGTCCCGGCCAGTTATCCAGAACGGCAAAATGAGAGACCCCTGAATCAAACCAGACATCAAGAATATCAAATTCTTTTACAAACTTTTCAGACCCGCAGGAGCATTTTGTCCCGGCGGGAATCAGATTTTCAATTTCTTCAGTATACCAGATATCAATACTTTTTTCACGGGAAAGCTTTGCAAAGTGCTTCACCGATGTAGCTGACATATTGTTTTTTTCGCACACCTCACATCGAAATGAAGGAATCGGAACCCCCCATGAACGCTGCCGTGACAGGCACCAGTCAGGACGGGACTCCGCCATGCTTCTGAAGCGGGACTCACCCCAGCTGGGGACCCATTCGGTTTTATCAACGGTTTCAAGGCCCTTGTCCCGAAGATTGTTATGATCGATACTGAAGAACCACTGCTCAGTCGCCCTGAAAATCAAAGGCTTTTTGCAGCGCCAGCAATGAGGATAGGAGTGGTCAATCGGCTCGGTGTACAACAAAACTCCCTTCTCTTCAAGAAGCTTCACAACCTTCGGATTAGCGTCCCAGACACTGGTCCCCTTCATGTCGGCATACTCATCGGTAAACTTTCCGTAATCATTAACAGGGCAGAAGACATCAAGACCGTACTTGAGCCCCACAATATAGTCCTCATGACCGTGACCCGGGGCAGTATGAACAATACCGGTACCCTGTTCAAGGGTTACATGATCACCGAAAATAACCTTTGACTCCCGGTCAATAAAGGGATGAGACACCTTCAGCTCAGCAATAGCCTGCTGATCAAGGGGAAATTCAGCCTTAACTTCCTTTCCAATCTTTTCAGCCATCTGCTGAACCAGTCCCTTAGCCAGTACATAGTATTCATCGTCAATTTTATAAACCCCATACTCAAATTGAGGGTGAAAGCAGACCGCCAGGTTTGCCGGAAGGGTCCACGGCGTTGTGGTCCAGATAATCACATGGGTATTTTCAGCATCAACCCCTTCGACTTTAATAGTCTCAGGATCAACCTTGAACTTTACAAATATTGAGGGGGAAGTGTGGTCGTCATATTCAACCTCCGCCTCGGCAAGAGCAGTGACGCAGCTGGGGCACCAGTAGATAGGCTTTTTGCTGCGATAGATGTATTCCTTTTCAAGAATATCCGCAAAGGTTTCGACAATCTGTGCCTCGTAGCCGTTGCTCATGGTCAGGTAGGGATTTTCATAATCTGCAAGAACACCCAGACGCTTGAATTCATCCCTCTGGATATCAACAAACTCACCGGCGTATTTTCTACACCCCTGGCGAATTTCATCCTTTGAGCTCTCCTTTGCCTTGCTGCCCATCTTTTTCGTTACATTCAGCTCAATGGGAAGTCCATGGCAGTCCCAGCCGGGAACATAGGGTACCCGAAAGCCCGACATGGTCTTATGCTTTATAATGACATCTTTGAGAATCTTGTTCAGGGCGTGGCCGATGTGAATATGCCCATTGGCATAGGGGGGGCCGTCATGAAGAATGAAAAGCTCCGCGTCTTTTCGCTTCTCCTGTATCTTTTCGTAAAGCTTATCATTTTCCCATTTTTCGAGAATTCCCGGTTCTTTGTTCGGAAGATTGGCCCGCATCGGGAAATCAGTGGTTGGGAGGTTGACGGTTTTTGAATAATCCATGGTGTCCTCTTTAAGTGTTACAGTCTGCTGTATATATGGTATTGAGGCTTACAGTATTCCAGTTTCAGGGTACCTGCAGGTCTCTAAAGAAGGACATGAAAACAGGTATCCAGATAATCATGGACACAACCAGGTCTATATTTTGTCAATAGTTTTTTGGTGCTATAAAAAGATAATAAAGTATCTTTATCCTATCTCCAGTTAGGAAGTGCAGGCCGGTAAACTTCCCCCCAATAATTACTTGCTTTTATACCGGACAATGGTGCTCTGACCCATAGAAATTGAATTTACATTTTCCTTATATATATTTAAACTGAAACAATGTATAAGGCACACAGGCACCTATTATGACGAAGAAAAAAACAATCTGCATCGTTCCCCTTCTCAACAGCGGGGCCTTTGTCCGTAATGAGCTTCCCTTATTGGGAGAACTCGAGGATATCGATATGGTCATTGTCGACGACGGATCTACCGATGGTACCCTCGATTTGCTCGAAGAGGTTGAAGGGATTATCTCTATTCTCCACGAAGTAACCCTCGGATATGGTTCTGCGCTTAACACGGGCTTCGATTATGCCCGGGATCATGCACATGAACGGATAATCGTTCTTAATCCAGATAATGACAATCCGGCAGAAGATATTAAGGTTATGGTCGAAAACCTTGATTACGGTTATGACCTGGTATCCTGCAGCCGTGTTCTGGAGAATAAGATGACAGAATCTATGGATTCTGGCGCCCTCAATATAACCACAGGCCTGGGCAAAAAGATTACTGAAATCACCGGGCTTGATATAACAGATCCCCTTTCAGGGATTTTTGCCATTGAGATGCAGGCCCTTGAGCCCATGGACCTTACTGATGAGACCCATGGCTTCCTCCTGCAGATGTGGGTTCAAAGCGCCCACTTTAATCTTACTTCCATAGAGATACCCGCAACTTCAGGGGACAGCTTCGGATTTGAGCTTGAAGGTTACGAAGACCCCCTGGGCCTCTTTCTTGCAATTTTAGAGACAGAAAAGTATCTCTACCCGGAAGAAACAATTAACTGATTCTGGAGAAAACAATGACTATCATTACTCGTAAAAGACTCTTCTCGCTTGCTGCAGGACTTGCTTCCCTTACGGTTCTTGTGACTTCCTGCAAATCCAATGTTGAGCCCCATGCCAACATGGTCATTGACCGGATACTTGATACCCGTCAGGCAATCCTGAAAAAACTTCCCCCGGACCAGCGCGGGGATGTCCGCTTTCTTACTTTCTGGGATTTTGACGGCACTATTCAGAAGGGTGACTGTACTGAGGGGCTTATTATCGATGGTAAAGTCATCTTTCAGGGACTCGCCGAAAAGGCTGTCGAAGCAGGCCTGGTTAAAGAATATCCTCCGGGGAGCTATGAAGATTTTAGAAGGAAGGCAGAGCTCCTTGACATGAAAGATCATATTGCCGGACTTCTTATCTATCCGAGGGTACTGGAAGGAAAAACAGAGCGGGAAATTATTTCCTTTTCAGAAAGCTATTTTAAAGCAACATTGAAAAAATATTTTTTTGCCACCTCTATTGCCATGATTGAGGCTTTAAAAAAAGAAAAAATAGACATCTATGTTATCAGCGCCAGTGCCGATGTCTATGTTCAGGGTGCCGCCAGTCTGCTCGGTATCCCCAATTACCAGATCCGGGGAATCGCCATGAAAACCAGAAAGGGTAAAATAACCCTTGATCCCCAGGAACCCGTTACCCATGGCGCAGGAAAAACCGAAATTGTCAAACTGGTCACCACCCGCCTTGAAAGACTCACCGCAAGACCCGCTTACATACTGGCAGGCTTTGGAAACAGCTACAACACCGATGGCCACTTTCTCGCCTATATTGCTCAACAGAAACTTCCAGCGGGAAAAACAGTATCAGTCATGATTAACGGCGGCCCGGCACCGGAAAAATACAAGGGACTCTTTCTCCCGGTAAAGCAGCTTAAGACAATACTTCCTTGACAAATGGGCCACACAACCAGATAAAGGATACTTCAAAAAAAATAGCAACATATAAGTGGTAACCATTTAATGACAAAACCGGTAATCGTCCAAAGTGACAATACCCTTCTTCTTGAAGTAGATAATGCAGAATTCGAACTGGCACGCGACTCAATAGCCCCCTTTGCAGAACTTGAAAAAAGTCCTGAGCATATTCACACCTACCGCATCTCATCACTTTCTCTCTGGAACGCCGCTGCCTCGGGGCTCGCGACCAAAGATATTATTGATAAGCTTGAACAGTTTTCCCGTTATGATATTCCTGAAATAGTCCTCACCACGGTAAGGGAACAGATGCAGCGTTACGGGCTTCTGAAACTGACCCGCGAGGAGAATAAAGATTTAATCCTCACCTCAAAAGACGCCATACTGCTCAATGAAATCATGAATCACCGTAAGGTTCAAGCCTTCATTGATATACGCATCGATGATAATACGATACGCATCCTGCCGAATTACCGGGGCCATATCAAGCAGGCCCTGATTAAGATCGGTTTTCCCGTTGAAGACCTCGCGGGATATGAGGAAGGAGATCCTTGTCCCATGGAGCTGACATCTACCAGCTCAAAAGGCGAACCCTTTGGAATCAGGGACTACCAGGAGAGCGCCATCAATGCCTTCTACCGGGGTGGGGGCCCTGAAGGGGGCTCAGGTATCATAGTGCTTCCCTGCGGCGCCGGAAAGACCATTGTCGGTATCGGCGAGATGGCCCTGCATAAAACCGCAACCCTGATTCTGGTTACCAATACAGTAGCCCTCAGGCAATGGAAAGACGAGCTTCTCGACAAAACAGATATTGATCCTGAAATGATCGGCGAGTTTTCCGGGGAGAAAAAAGAAATAAAACCGATTACCATCGCCACCTATAACATTCTCACCTATCGAAAAAATAAAAAAGGTCCCTTTATCCACTTTGATCTTTTCGACAAAATGAACTGGGGCCTGATTATCTATGACGAGGTACACCTACTCCCGGCACCCGTTTTCCGTATGACCTCAGAGATCCAATCCAAGCGGCGCCTCGGCCTGACAGCGACCCTTATACGGGAAGACGGCATGGAAACCGATGTTTTCAGTCTCATCGGACCAAAAAAATTCGATATGCCATGGAAGGTACTGGAAAAGTCAAACTGGATCGCCGAAGCACGCTGTACGGAAATCCGTGTTGATATTCCTGAGGATGCCCGCCTCCAGTACGCTATCGCCCGGGACCGGGAAAAATTCAGAATCGCATCAGAAAACCCGAAAAAACTCGATGTGGCTAAAAAGCTCATTGATCGTCATAAAGGCTCAAACATCCTCATTATCGGCCAGTATATTTCACAGCTCAAAGAGTTCGCCAGGCGCTTTAAGCTTCCCCTGATAACCGGAAGCACTCCCGTTCCAGAGCGTGAAACCCTGTACCAGGCGTTCAAAAATGGAGAAATCAAGGTACTGGTGGTCTCCAAGGTGGCGAATTTTTCCATAGACTTACCCGATGCAAATGTCGCCGTCCAGATATCAGGAACCTTCGGATCCCGGCAGGAAGAGGCACAGCGCCTCGGCCGGATACTGCGTCCGAAAAAAGATGAAAATACCGCAAGTTTCTACACCGTCATCAGTGCTAATTCAGTAGAAGAAAAATTTGCCCACAACAGGCAGCTTTTTCTCACCGAGCAGGGCTATTCCTATGAAATCTTTAATGAAGAAATGTTCCACCAGTCCTTTTAGCTGGATACTCATACCCGCCGTTGCAGTACTAATATTCTCAGTAACAGGACACAGTTCCCGGGGACACCGGGCATACCTCCTGAACTCTTCTCAGGGGGTTCTCTTTTCTGATAATGGGGGAAGTTCCTGGAAAACCGTAAATAAAGGCCTCCCGGCCGGTACAGTGCCTCTCAGGCTCCATACAGCAGGAGGGCACCGCTACCTGGTAACCATGGGGCAGGGCATATTTCACCGTAAAGGCGACAGGGGAGACTGGCAGTCCCGTAATTCACCTGATTTCAAAAAACGAAGCCAGTTCTTTAATAATCCAGGGTATCGAAAAATATCCGCCTTTGCTGTCGACCCCACTGACGCGAATAAACTTGCCCTGGCAACCAAGCACACCCTCTACCGGTCAGGCAATGGGGGGGAAACCTGGCAGCGCGTCGTTACCCCGGGCCTTCACAGTCGCAACTATATAACTTCCCTTGCCCTTCGTAATAACCGGATATACATCGGCACCTCGTTCAATGGATATTACCGCTGGTATCGGGGACGCTTCCGCCGCCTCAACCGGGGCCTTCCCCAGGAGCCCTACTCAGGAAGTCTTCATTTTACCGAGGAGATGACAGTTCTCTCCCATGACTCACAGGGAGCCCTTTATGCGGGCTTTCGCTTCGGCGGTCAGCTGCGGCGCCTCAATCCCGGGGCCCGGCGATGGCAGACGATTATTTCCCCTCCGGGGGGATCTTCCTTTGAAACGGTTCACCAGATTACCTGGCACCGGGAGACGCTCTATCTGTCCAGGGGCTCTTCAGTTTATTTGAAAGGAAGTAAAGGCAGTCCCTGGCAAAAGTTATCTCTGACTTCCTTTTTAACTTCCTTCGACAATAAAAAAAGCAATCTTTCCCTGACGCTTATCAGCGACGACAACTCACTGCCGGAACTTTTCTATCACCTGGGGCGTTACCAGCGCCGTGATCTCCGCGTCTCGGGAAAAGGAAGACACAGCATCTACGCCAGCGTACCCGCAGTACGCAAAAAGCTCGGCCGCCTCATCAAGACCATTAAATCTGGGGGCATGAATGCTATAGTTATCGACATGAAGGATGACTTTGGGAGACTTTATTACCCCACATCAATAAAAACTGCACAAGAAATCAGGTCAGCTCGACGCCCCGCACCGGTGCGGCGAATTCTTCAGCGTCTGAAAAAAAATAACATCTACACCATAGCCCGTATTGTCATCTTCAAAGATGAAAAGCTTTTCAAGGCCTATCGTGGAAAATATGCCATTAAAGACCGGCGCAGCGGAAAGCCCTGGCGCGGCAGCCCCCACGAGTACTGGGTTGATCCCCATTCAAAGTTTGTTCAAGATTATAATATTAATATAGCCCGGGAACTTGAGTTTCTTGGGTTTGATGAAATTCAATTCGACTATATTCGCTTTCCCTCTGACGGGCCGACCTGGCGCTGTTCCTTCAGCTTCAAAAAAGATAAAAAAATGTACAAATCAGAAATACTGGAAGATTTTTTAACCAGGGCACGAAATGCCCTTTCGGTTCCAATCAGTACTGATATTTACGGCTTTAATTCCTGGTACAGCTTCGGCAATGCAATCGGCCAGGACATGGAGGCTTTTTCTCGTATCGTTGATGTTATTTCGCCCATGGTCTACCCCTCACATTTCGGAAACCGCTTCTACATGAAGGGCAAAAGGGAGAAACGGCCCTTTCGGATAGTTTATGATGGAGGTATGCGGGCAGTCAGAATCGCAGACCCTGCGGTTACCATGCGCCCCTACATCCAGGCCTTCAGAATGATGTCGCCAACCTGGGGTCCCGGGTACATTATCAATCAGGTAGAAGGGGCAAAACAGAGCGGCTGCAGCGGCTTTACCTTCTGGAATGCCAGGGGTGACTATAAAATGGTCCGCAGGGCCCTTCAAAGGCCCCACGTAAAGAAATAATATTACCCAGAGAGCAGACTAATCTGGTAAAGACTATTACCCCTATTTCAACTTAAAGAGAACCCCGAGCCTGAAAAGCATGCCTGACATCTTCAGTTTTTCAGATCCGTGACGGGCGTTAAGACCCCGGTACCCGATATCGCCAACAAACCTGATAGTTGATTTCACTGAGGGCTTAAAGGCAACACCTACAAGAAACTGCCAGGAAAACCCGTGAAAAAAGCGGATAATATCCTTTTCTGCATAAGAATCACCACTTGGCTGATCTACAAAGGCCGGTTGGTTATAGCTTAAAAGTACCGGAGTATAGCCGATGCCAAAAGTGACATTGGGCTCAACATAAATCTTTTTCACAAGGAAGGGAAGACGCACCTGACCGTTAAACATAATGGGCAGAGCAAAGACATTGCTTGAGGCAACAACATCAACAAATACACCTGGACTCGTTTCTTTTGTTCCCAGTTTTTTATCCCAGGGCACCCATAAAAAAGTTCCCTCTATGCCTGCGGCAAAATAAGGATCAAATTCAAAGGCATAAAAAGCACTCAGGTCGAGACCCGCATTATCAAGATCATGGGCATAGCCGGTTCCTACTTTACAGTGAAGTTCCTGGTTGACCGCCAGCAGTTGACCTGTGCTTAAAGTAAAAAATACAGCAGCAATTAATGCATATTTTTTCATTTTATTATCCATTTGTATACTTATTAACATATTAACAATATGTTAATACATTAATTTCCGACAATTATTTACATTCTGTTAGATTATTTCAATAAAAACTAAAAGCTCCTATTGTTGTAATATGTCGCATTCGGTATTTTTGCCATATAAGGTCTTCCCTGTCAATAAAAACAGTTATCTTCTTTCTTCACTAATCCTTTCCAGACAATTTTGTGACCATTATTTAAAATTATGCACACATTAATTTTAGCAGCGTAATTATCATAAAACATGAATATTTTTATTAACTACTTATTATCACAGTATTAACAAAGAGACTCTTCTTATCCACACCAAACATACGGTTATTAACAGCCTGTTCGCACCTTATCAAGAATTTGTATTTTTTTTTTAAATTCATTTTCCATAAAATTAATTGGTTGCAAAAATTATTCTGCCAAATGATAAAAGGATTAATAGTTACGTAACTATTTCCAGCATTTCCCTTTCATTTTGAAACAACTATTTCCCGAGATGTTGAGTGGTAATCATTACGCAGACTGTTTACTACTCAACAAAGGTATACTTATGCACAAAGTTATCAACAATTGTTGATAAATATGAGGTAAAACGTGGCACACACAATATGGAACAGGGTTCTATCTTCCCTTGAAGGAGAAATTAATAAACAATCCTTCAATATGTGGTTAAAAGATACAGAACCGCTTTCTATTTCTGAAAATACTCTAATCATCAGAGTAGCCGATGATGTAGCTAAACGGCATATTGCCGAGCAATATTCAGAGCAAATAGAATCAATTTTAAAAGAAATATCTGGTCAAAAATACAATTGTGAATTTATAACTGAAAATGATTTTAACCAAAAATCTGAACAAGAAAAACAATCACCAGTATCAAGTGAAAATATATTAAATTCAATCGCCCAAAAGGAAAAACCTGAATTAATTCTTAATTCCAGTTACACCTTTGATAATTTTGTTATTGGTCCAAATAATCAGTTTGCCCATGCTGCTGCCTCTTCAGTAGCCCAATCTCCGGCAAAACAGGTAAATCCTTTATTTATTTATGGATCATCAGGCCTTGGAAAGACTCATCTTCTTCAGGCTATTGGTCACTACATTATTGATGAAAAGCCATTTCTTAAGGTCCTTTTTGTTTCAACAGAACAGTTTATTAATGAGTTTATAAATTCTATTCGAAATCGAACTCAGGACAGTTTTAAAATCAAATATAGAGATGTGGATATCCTGTTGATAGATGATATCCAATTTCTTGAAAACAAAGAAGAAACACAAAATGAATTTTTTCATACATTCAATGCATTGCATGAAAATAAAAAACAGATCGTTATTGCAAGTGACCGTCCGCCAAAGCAGATTGCAACTCTTGCTGATCGTCTCAGAACAAGGTTTGAATGGGGAATGATTACCGATATTCAACCTCCCAACCTTGAAACGAGGGAGGCTATTTTAAGAAACAAGGGTGATTCTATAAACATAGAGATGACAGATGAGGCGTATACATACATTGCGCGGCGTATAAAATCTAATATTAGAGCCCTGGAAGCCGCTGTTAACCGGCTTAAAATGGTATCTACTTTCCATAAAGGTCCTATAACTGCTGAAATAGCAAAAGCCAATTTAAAAGAACTTTTTGATGTAGATTCTAATAGAAAATTAACACTCTCTGATATAATGATAAAGGTAGCTGATAAATACCAGGTTACTGTCCAGGATCTCAAATCAAACAGTAGGCAAAGTAAAATTATCCTGCCAAGATTTACTGCAATGTTTCTAGCAAGAAAATTAACCGATCTTACTACAACTGATATAGGAAAGGAATTCGGAGACCGCGATCATTCTACAGTCGTAAATGCAGTAAATAAAGTAGAAGAAAATATGAAAAAAGATACAGAATTCAAAGAAAGAATAGATGATTTAATACTCGAATTAAAAAGTTAATAAACTGTTAATAAAAACATAATAGAATGTTAATATTGTTGATAACAAACGAGTAAAATGATAAAAATACAAAACTGGCTGTAATAAAAAAAATGGACGCACATAATATTCACAATAGCAACAGTTATTAACAAACAAATATTATCAAAAAGTCTTGAAATATCCAGTAGTTAGTGACATTATTCACAAAAATCGAATAGCCTACTACTACTACTATTATAAATAATAATTTATTAATATAATAACAGAAGAGGACTCAACATGAAAATCAACGTAGACAAAGAAAGTCTTTTAAAATCTATCCAGATTGCTGATTCAATAATTTCATCAAAAAATATTAATACTATCCTCTCTAATTGCCTTTTTAATATTACGAAAGAACAGATAGAAATTCTTTCTACAGACAATGAAATGGCTGTACGAACTGTTATTGACGCTGTATCTGAAGGTGATATTTCTTTTACAGCAAATGGAAAAAAATTTTCCAGTATACTTAAAGAATTACCCAATGATGAACTGGTTTTAACAATCAATGACCAGATGACAATAGATATTAAAACTAAATCTAAAGATGTAAAGGGTCATTATTCACTCATCGGTACGGGTACAGAAGAATACCCTGAAATTCCGATTTTTAGTGAAAATTCAGTTATAGAACTAGAGCAGCCAGTATTGAGAGAAATGATAAAGAAAGTAATGTATGCTGCTTCAAATGATACCATTAAACCTGTATTCAACGGTCTCTATATTATCAGTACTAAAAAAGAAAGTATGTCAGCAGTTGCAACTGATTCACGTAGGTTGGCTCTTATCAGCAGAACAATGGAAAACGGAGGAGGGGTTAATCTTGAAGAAGGATTTATCATTCCATTGAAAACAGTGAATGAAGTTTTTCGTATTCTTGAATCTACTGGACAGTGCCGATTTAGCTATGACAGTAATCAATGCTTTTTTCAAATTGGAAATACTGAAATTATTTCACGAATCGTAGATGGTCAATTTCCTAATTATAAACATGTCATTCCCCATGAAAATAATATGGAAGTCATAATCGAATCAAAGAAACTTCTTGAATCGGTTAAAAGGGCCATGATTTTTACCCGTGAACCAGCTAATAAAATTATCTTAACATTCCAGGGGTCAAAACTGAAAATTGAAGCAAATACACCAGAATTGGGTGAAGCAGAAGAAGAACTAACTGTTGAATCTTCTTCAGAAGAAAAAATTACCCTTGGAATAAATGCTCAATTTATGATAGACTGTCTTAAAGAAATTGATTCAGTTTCAATTAAATGCGGTATAACAGGACAAATGAGCCCTATAACTATTATGCCTGAAGATGATAAGGAATATGTTTCTGTTATAATGCCAATTCAAATAAAATCGTCCGATGAATAGTATTTTATTTTTTGTTTTCACTATTAAACTAATATGTATCTAGAAGAATTAAGCTGTAAGAATTTTAGAAATTACGATTCTCTAACAATAAAATTTTCACCGGAAATAAATTTTATTACCGGTGAAAATGGTTCTGGTAAAACCAATATTCTCGAAGCAATCGGTGTTTGTTCCAATATTAAATCATTTAGAAATATTTCTGACACGGACATGATGAAATGGTCTACTGATAATTATCACTGTTTCATTAAAGCTAAGGGATACACACATAGTACTTTTGAAGTTGGTTGTGGTATTTACACTGGTCGTTTAAAAAAAAAGGTAAAATTAGACGGCAGGGAAATAGAAAAACTAAGCGATTATTATGGTAAATTACTAACCGTTGTTTTTTCTCCAGTTGATATAAATATTTTAAATGGCCCTCCTGAATTGCGTAGAAAATTTATTGATAGTGTAATCTCAAAAACAGATCCACATTATCTCGATTCTTTAAATGAATTTAAAAAAATACTTGCATCACGAAATAAAATTCTCAGGCTTCTAAAAGAAAAGAAAATAAATGATACCCTTCAGTTAGATGCATTTGACAGACTATTTGCTGAAAAAGCATCTTTTATCATTAAAAAAAGAGAATTTTTTATCAATGAATTTAAAGATTTATTTGCAGGAAGTTATACAGAAATTGCTCCACATGATACTGTACCTGGTATTTTTTATAGTTGCTCAGTTAAATCAAAAGAAGAAAATGATATTTATGATCTACTTAAATCCAATAGAGGAAAAGATATTTTTTCAGGTTCAAGCAGTCTCGGTCCTCAGCGTGATGAAATAAAATTTTTAAATGAACAAAGTATTCGTTTTACATCATACGCCTCACAGGGACAACGTCGTACAGCTGCTATCTCATTAAAAGCTTCCGAAAGTATTTATCTTGAAAGACAATTGGGCCAAAAAGCTGTTATTCTTGTTGATGATATTTTTTCTGAGTTAGATGAAAAAAGACGAGCGAATATGGTAAAAATACTTGGAAAAGGAAATCAGGTCATTTTTACAATGGTTAACGTGGATTTCATTGATCTTTCAGAATTCAAAAATGTACATAAATTTATAATAGAAAACGATGCCGAGGTTCGTGAACTTCAATAATGTTTATAATCAAAATTATTGACAAAAAAGAGTTATTACATCATACTTATTTATAAATAAAAAATTTTCTATAATTAAATGCTATCAGAAGAAGATATAAAAAAAATTAATGACTTTGTTGACCATTTAATTGGTCTACCAAACATTAAGAATGAGCCAATGCTGATTGCAGAGGGGTTGATTCTTAATTTTTTGGTTCAAAATACAAATCAATTAAAAGCCACTTTTAAAACTCCGCAGTTTTTTCCTCATTTAGAATGGAACGAAGTAATACAGGTTTTAATATCAAATTTGTTTGATAGAGTTTCAAATGAAATTGTACCTGTTTTTTCCTCGTTTATTGAAAATACAGACTTTACCTTTCTTAATAAAATAGATGGACCAGGAAGGAATATTCCACAGGAATACCATCAAGAACAATTGAGTAATTTTTTTTCTATTATTTTCCAGAATAAGGATGTCAGGTTTCAACTTAATAGTGCATATAATATTTTTAAATATTCTATTGTTGAAAAATATTTCACAGAGATATTTAAAAGACGTGAATCTCTTTTTAATGAACTAGTACGTGTTCAAAAAATTAATATTGAATGTGATGAATATATTAATCTAATAAAACTGGTATTTATTATTAAAACCGCTGCTTATATAAAAATACCATATAGTTCAAGTGGTGTAAACAGTAAGGTGAATATAATAGATTCTATGAAAATGCCAGGGAAACCTACAAAATTTTTAAATGCAATGTCTATTCATGTTAAATCATTGCTTCCTAATATTCCAGAGAGATTACTCAATATAGGTTTATCTTCAAACTTAAAAGAAAGCTTAACTGAAATGGAATTTACCGCTGCTCGATTTGTATTTATTCTTCACGCAAGATTTCACAATTATAAACCTGTCCAGAGAATAGATAGAGGTGCTGAATCTCCTGATAAAAGCTGGTTTGCTATTGCCCGTAAAAATGCTGATTACCATGGCTTTGATAAAAGACTACTTGATGCATTGTATAGATTAGCTGGAGATAATAACTGGTAATGGTTAATTCAAAAATCAAAAATATCTTAGAAAATTTTATACTGGTAGCTATACTTCTGGTTGTTATTCATACTTTTTTATATGAAATCAGTATATATTATCATTGGACAATTTATACGAGAAATATTCTGATTTTCAGTGGTCTCGTATTTGATTTGGTTTTTTCTATTGAATTTTTTGTTCGAACTATAGCTGCATCAAAAATAAAGGAAAAAGGATTTATAAACTACTGGTTTTATGAAAGGGGTTGGGTTGATTTTTTAAGTTCAGTCCCATTATTATTATTAGATTCGGGTCCATCGGTATATATCCTGTTGAGTGGTGCCGTAGCTGGAGGTGATGGAGTAATAGGTACTCTGAATGTTTTAAAAGTTGTTAAGGCAATCAGAGTTACCCGTATTTTAAGATTAGTTCGAATTTTAAAAATATTTGGTAAAATTCATAATACCGATTCAAAAATGGCGCAACACCATACAGCCACTTTGTCAACAACAGTAGTTTTTACAGTAGTTTTAGTTCTTTTATTTTTTTCAATATTTAATGATGGTAATGGTGCCCTTGAAACACAAAAAAGAAAAATTCAGTACGAGAAGTTTTTAGTACAAAAAAATATTAATAATTTTACTAATATTAAATCATTATTTATGGCTGATAAGTTTGTACTTAGTCTTTACAAAGGGAAAAAAGTAATTTTTGAGAAAATAGATAAAAATACCTTCAATAAATCATTTAGTAAAGATGATTATTTTATTCTTATTAAGAATGGTATTACTTTGACTATAAGCATTGTAGATATACATAAAAGAATTGCTTCTACTCATTTACAGAATTTTTTTATAATTATTTTCATAGTTATTTCTATTATGGTTATTTACACACGACATTTTGCACAAAATATTTCTGATTTAGTTCATATATTAAACAAAGGCTTTCGAAAAAAAGATTATAATCTTCAAATAAAAATAAAAGATGAATTTAAAAATGATGAAATTTTTAAATTAGCCCAATTTTATAATAACGCTTATCTTCCAGCTAAACTAAGAAGAATACATTCTGAAGAAGAAGAAACTAATAAAGTAGCTTTTTCGATGAATGATCTTACTGATTTTAACAAATAATGTATTTTTTTACTATTATCCTTTTTTATAAATCTCATGCTGGTTATCAACAATATGTATCTTATATTTATTGAATATTGTTCTTTGCTCTGATACTGTTGATAAATCCTTTAATACTGTAATTGCATGTTTTTTTACTATGCGATAAAGATTAATGCTGTTTTTAAATTGCTTTTTCGAAAATGAATACTGGGCATTTTTTAATTCTTCGTAAGCCAGTTTAATTCTTTTTTGATTTTTAATTAGCTTATCTTTTTTATCAGAGTTATCATCATTATACGTTTCAAGTTTTCCGGAAGATAATCTGGCTGTACATTCCTCAAGAATGTTTAATGTATCTTTTTTATAGTAAGTTGATATTATTTTCAGGCAATTTTTGATGTCTTTTTTGTTTTTTTCAAATAAGTTTTTAGCTTTAATAATTTCACCAGCAGTTACAAGAAGATTAGCTTTCCAGTAGTCTTTGCGTAATTTGTAATTGTCAACATATCCAAAATTTTTAACAATTATTTCTATAAATTCAATGCTTTTAATATTTTCTTTTGTTAATTTTCTGACTACTTGATGAGCGTGAAATTTATCGAGATAATTTGATTTTGAAATATTACTGTTAATTGAGTTTGCATTTAATGTATGAATTGAAAATGATAACATAGACAGCATGCTTATTAATATAAAAGATTTTTTTAAGATAATCATTTTACTACTCCTGTATTGATATATTTTAAATATTATCGGTCGATTTATTACTAGAATTTATATCCCCAAATAATTTTTATTGTATTAATTTGAATATATTGTAAATATATAAAGTAAATAATTGACGTATTATAGGTGACATAATAGATTTGTAATTTGTTAGTTCTAAATTCAAATTTACTTGCACAAATATTGTACCAAAAGATATCAGTTTTTATGAAACTTAAACTATATGAAATTTAGATTCAGCTCAAAAAGATCTCGTAAAACAATTGATTTTGGGAATCTGCTTCCTGATATTGTTTCTGAATTCGAAATTAATGATTCATTTATTGTTGAAGATCTCAGGTCTAAATGGGAAGATATTGCCGGTCAGATACTTGCTTCACACAGTGTTCCCGATAGAATTTTTAAGCAGATACTATTTATTATCACAGATCATTCTGTATATGCGAATGAGCTTATGATGATGAAAAATGAAATACTCGATAAAATTATTTCAAGTAATCCAGCTGCTTCCATTAATACAATTAAAATTGAAATAAAGAAATACAAGAGAAGCTAAATGTATATTCATATCGGAAACAGAAATTTTATTTCAGTTCACAAAATAATCGGTATTTTTAATGCTAAAACCCTTAACCTTTCAGTTGAAAATATACACTTTAATTCACAAATTAACAAAACAGTAAATACTGTTATCATAAACGAATCAAATGAAATTTATACCAGTTCTGTTAGCCCCTTCACGGTGATAAAACGAACTGATATTTTAAAAGAATCACTATGGAGAAAAAGCAATGAGTAAAGATTACAAAGCAGATAATATACAGGTGTTGGAAGGTCTTGAGGCAGTACGTAAGAGACCTGCAATGTATATAGGCTCAACCGATTCATATGGGTTGCATCACCTTGTTTATGAAATAGTTGATAATGCAATTGATGAAGCATTAGCAGGCCATTGTGATAATATTATTATCACAATTCATAATGATAATTCTGTAGAAGTCGTTGATAATGGAAGAGGGATTCCGGTAGATATGCATCCGGCTTTTAAGGTCTCAGCACTTGAAGTTGTAATGACAAAACTGCATGCCGGAGGGAAATTTGACAATGATAGCTATAAAGTTTCCGGTGGATTACATGGAGTAGGAGTTTCTGTTGTAAACGCACTTTCGCAACAACTCAATGTTGAGGTTTATAGAGATGGTTATACTTATACTCAATCGTATAAGAAGGGTATACCATCGACAAAAGTTAAAAAAGGTGAAAAAACAACCAAAAGAGGTACGAGGCTGCATTTTTGGCCTGATGCAGAAATTTTCGATGAAACCTTATATAACTTTGATACACTTGCACGCCGTCTCAGGGAACTTGCTTTTCTTAACGCTGGTATTAAAATTACTTTGAGAGATGAAAGAGACGAGAAAAAGAAAAAAGCAAAAGGAACAGAGCATGTATTTCAATTTAAAGGCGGAATTGTCTCTTTTGTTGAACATCTAAATGAATCAAAAAACTCAATAATAAAGAAACCCGTTTATTTTAAAGCTGAGAAAGAAAATGTTGAAATAGAAATAGCACTTCAGTACATAGATTCATACGCTGAAAATGTATACACCTATGCTAATAATATTAATACCAGGGAAGGGGGAACTCATCTTGCTGGTTTTAAATCTTCTTTAACAAAAGTAATAAACGATTCTCTTAGGAAGGGCAAATTTGATAAAAATATACCTTCTTTGTCTGGGGATGATGCACGAGAGGGACTAGTTGCAATAATCAGTGTTAAGCTACCTGATCCACAGTTTGAGGGACAAACTAAAATGAAACTGGGGAATGGCGAAATTAAAGGTATTGTTGAATCTGTTACCAATGAAAATCTAAGTCTCTATTTTGAAGAAAATCCACAGGATGTTAAGAAAATAATTGATAAATGTATTCAGAGTGCCAGAGCGAGAATTGCCGCTAAAAAAGCAAGGGATCTAACCAGAAGAAAAAATGCCTTAGAGTTTGATTCTCTTCCTGGTAAACTGGCTGACTGTTCAGAGAGGGATCCTTCAAAATGTGAAATATTTATTGTTGAGGGTGATTCTGCTGGTGGTTCCGCAAAACAGGGAAGGGATAGAACGTTTCAGGCTATTCTTCCTCTCAAGGGAAAAATCTTGAATGTTGAAAAAGCCAGACTTGATAAGATTCTCTCCAATGAGGAAATTAAAACTCTTATTACCGCTATCGGAACAGGTATTGGAGAAGAAGAATTTACTATTGAAAAAGCGCGTTACCATAAAATCATAATTATGACTGATGCGGATGTTGATGGTGCCCACATACGAACATTGATTTTAACTTTTTTCTTTAGATATATGAAGGAATTAATTGATAATGGTTTCCTTTATATTGCTCAACCCCCATTATATAGTATTAAAATAGGTAAAGAATCCTTTTATGCCTATTCCGATGATGAACGGGACACTATTTTGAGAGAACACAAGGATCAAAAATCATATATACAAAGATATAAGGGTCTTGGAGAAATGAATCCAGAACAACTATGGGAGACTACGATGGATCCAGATCAGCGTACTATGATGAGAGTAAATGTTGACGATGATATTGAAGCAGAAAATGTATTTTCTGTCTTGATGGGGGATATAGTTGAACCCAGAAGACGTTTTATTGAAGAAAATGCTAAAAATGTTCAGAATCTCGATTTATAATATTCCGGAGAATCAACTGTGGCTACAAAGAAAACAACAAAAAAATTAACAAAAAAGACTCTTAATAAAGATGCTCAACAGGAATTGTTTCATCCTCTGGAAACAATAATTGATGTTGAAATAGAAGATCAAATGAGAGGATCGTACCTGGATTACGCAATGAGTGTAATCATTGGCCGGGCGTTACCTGATGTGAGGGATGGATTAAAACCAGTACATCGTCGAATACTACATGCCATGAATGAACGAGCCTGGAGAAGCGATCGTCCATATGTCAAATCTGCAAAAATTGTTGGTGAAGTTATCGGTAATTTTCACCCACATGGTGATACTGCTGTTTACGATACAATGGTTCGAATGGCTCAGGATTTTTCAATGCGCATTCCAATTATCGACGGACAGGGAAATTTCGGATCAGTTGATGGAGATCCGCCTGCTGCGTATCGATATACTGAAGCGAGGCTTAATAAGGTAGCTGAAGAATTACTACGAGACATTGATAAGGAAACTGTTGATTTTGTTTCTAATTTTGATGAAACAAGAAAAGAACCGACGGTTCTTCCTGCCGCATATCCAAACCTTCTTGTTAATGGATCTGATGGAATTGCAGTCGGAATGGCAACCAAAATACCTCCTCATAATCTTGGTGAGATAATTGATGGGACTGTCGCTTTGATCGAAAACCCTGATCTTAAAGTAAAGCAGTTGATGAAATATATTAAGGGGCCAGATTTGCCAACCGGTGCTACCATTATGGGAAGTGAAGGTATTTATAAAGCCTATACAACCGGAAGAGGAAGCATTAAAATAAGGGGCAGAGTAGAAATAGAAGAGTATAAAAAAACCAGGGAAGCAATAATTATTAAAGATATTCCCTATCAGGTTAATAAAGCTGTGCTTATCACCCGAATTGCTGATCTTGTTAATGCCAAATCAATAGAGGGTATTGCAGAAATACGTGATGAATCCGATAGAAATGGTATGCGAATTTTTATCGGGTTAAAGAAAGATGCGAACAGTTCTGTCATACTTAATCAACTTTATAAACACACAACACTCCAAAATTCCTACGGGATTATTCTTTTATCCATTGTAGATGGGGTTCCGAAGATTCTCGATTTAAAAGCACTCCTTTCTCATTATATAATGCACCGGAAAGTGGTTATAACGAGAAGAACTCAGTATGAACTTCGTAAAGCGGAAGAACGTGCTCATATTCTAGAAGGTCTAAAGATCGCTCTAGATAATATTGATGAGGTTATTCAGATAATACGGGGTTCAAAAAACGCCGATGAAGCAGGCAAAAAACTTATTAATAGATTTAAATTTTCAGAAATACAGGCAAAAGCAATTCTTGATATGCGGTTGCAAAGACTTACCAGCCTCGAAGTCAAAAAAATCGTCGAAGAGCTAAAAGCTCTTCTCAAACTTATAGCAGAACTAAAAGCAATCTTAAAAAGCGAAGTAAAGCTTTTGAATATAGTTAAAAGCGAACTGATTGCAGTTAAAGAGAAATATGCAGATAAAAGAAAAACTGAAATCATAGAAGGTGGCGAAATTTCTACCGATTTCAATGTTGAAGATTTGATTGCCGAAGAAGATACTGTAATTTCTATCACCAATGATAATTTTATCAGAAGATTACCAATAGATACTTTTAAGAAGCAGAGAAGAGGGGGTAAGGGCGTTATTGGAATGTCTTCTAAAAGAGAAGATTTTATCCAAATGATGACAATTTGTTCTACTCATGATATGGTGATGCTTTTTTCAAATAAAGGGAAGATTTTTTCTCTTAAGGCATACGAGCTTCCTCTGGCATCCAAGGCTAGTCGCGGTAAAACTCTAAAGGGGATTATTAATCTTTCGTCCGAAGAGTCAATAACTGCTATATGCTCCGCAGCAGATTATTCAGAAGATGTAAACCTCTGCATGGTGACAAAAAATGGAATTATGAAAAAAATCGCTGCCAGTGATTTTTCCAATGCTAAAAAAGGCGGTATTATAGCGATTAACCTTAAAAAAGATGATGAACTGGTGGATGTAAAAATTATTGAAAAAGACAGTGACGTCGTAATCGCTTCAAAAAATGGTCTGATCCTTAGAACTAATATAGAGAAAATGCGAACCATGGGGAGAACAGCAGCGGGAATCATTGGTATGCGTTTAACCAAGGAAGATGTTATTATCGGCGTTGACATTGTTAAAAAGAATGCATCACTTTTTGTTTTAACTGAAAAAGGTTATGGTAAAAGGGTTAACTTCCAGAATTTTGCAGCTAAAGGCCGCGGTGGAAAAGGTATGACTTATGTTAAAGTTGGAAATAAACATGGTGCAGCTGCAGGAATACGGTCTGTTTTTCCGGATGATGAGATAATTATTATTTCAAAGTCTGGCATGGCTATCAGAGTAAATGCCAAGGATGTGTCGACACAGGGACGAACTGCAACAGGTGTTAAACTTTTGAACATCGACGGTGAAGATATCGTTTCAGATTTTGCTGTAATATCAGAATAGTCCAAAGATTCCTTATTCATTACTCATCAGTAATGAATAAGGAATCCTATTAAATTCTAAAAAATACTTGTTAATATTATTTAAAACTAATAACATTATAAAAAACATCGAGGCAGGATTATTTAATGGATAAACTTTTTCTTTTATGCTCAATCATCTCTGTTGCTGGTTGCTACGTTTTTTTCTTTATCAGTATTGATTTGGTTTATGGATCAATTTCATTTATACTCAGTATAATCTTTGCGATAATATACGCAATGCAATCAACTACTAATAAGCTTTCAGATGACCAGGAAACTGATAAATAAGCTGTACCTATTTCCTGTCCCTGCCGTTGTTTGTCCTGATATCTAAAAAAGATTTTCGAATTCCTTCGGGTGTTTTATAAGAAATGATACCCCTGCTTTAAGGAGTTCTTCCTCCGGCCTGATGCCCCAGGTCACGCCGGCAGAGACCATTCCAGCTCTGTCAGCAGTCATAATATCCACTGCTGAATCTCCTGCAAAAATTATTTCTTCTGGTGGTATACCTATTTCACCTGCTATCTTTAAGGCGGCGGCAGGGTCAGGCTTTATTGGTATGTTGTCTACCGCGCCCTGAACAGCCGTGAAATTATGATTATTGAATATTCTGTTGACCATCATTTTAGTGAAAAGGTCGGTTTTGTTTGAAAGAACAGATGTTGGTATATTTCTTTTCCCAAGATATTTTAACAGGTCTTCTATCCCTGGATAGGGATATGTCGAATCAAGACAGTGTTCTTTGTAGACATTCCTGTATTCATCGAGAAATAATTGAACCGAGGCTTTGGTTTGGTACTCATCGGGTAGAGAACTTTTAACAAGGTTTTCTATACCATTGCCGACAAAAAACCTGAAGCTTTCTTCGCTGTGTTCAGGAAGATTATGGTTTAATAATACCCGGTTCATTGAGCTGACAATATCAGGGAGAGAATTGATCAGTGTACCATCCAGATCGAAGATAATTGCTTTATATTTCATTAATAACTCCATGTTTATCTAATGCTATATTGTGGTTGTTGTATTACAGTTAATAATATGTGGAAAAATAAAGAAGGCAGCCACCCGTATTTTCAGGTAGACTGCCTTAATAGAGCTTTGTGCCTTCAACTTCCTGCAAAATTTTTTAAGGCTTCATTCTCATACGAAGATACTCTTTTCTCATCGAATGGGTTGCTTTCAAAAGGTTTTAATAGGTATCTGATAACTGTTTGACTGCATTACGGTAACTACTGTTTGAAGGATCACGCCGTGATGCCTCCTGGTACCACCTGAGCGCCTCTCTGCTGTCCTTGAGCTTATACCGGTAAATCCATCCAAGCTTCTGTGCTGGCCAGGCATATTCTTTGTGGTAACGGGAACATTTTTTTAAATAGTACACTGCATTTTTATATTTATTTATCAGTGTATAGGTGTGCCCCAGATTGGCCAGGCTGTATTTATTTTTGTAGTCATATTTCAGTGAGGTTTTGTAGTTTCGGATAGCCCTGCGATATTCTTTTTTTTGAAGGTAGATATAGGCAACCTCTCCCCACCCAAAGGCGTAATCAGGTTTAACCTGTACAGATTTTTTGAAATAGATAAGAGCCTTGTCAAAATCTTTTAATCTTCTGTAACCGATCCCAAGATTTACCAGGCCGAGAGGGTAATTGGGATATTTTTCCACTACAATCTTATACATCTCCAGGGCTTTACGGTGCTGCTTTTCCTTGTCGTAAACCACACCGATATTCATGTAGGCCGTTTTGTATTCAGAATCCACCTTAATGGCCTGCTTATAGGCGGCTTTTGCCTTTTCATATTTTCCCTGGTCGGTATAAATAATACCGAGATTATTATGAGCATCAGCAATGAAATTATTTTTTGCAATTGCCTTCTTCAGGTACATTTCTTCCTTTCTATCATTGTAGCCGTAGATACGGCTCATAAGAAAATAGGCTTCTCCGTTATTCGGATTAATCCGTAATACTTCTTTAGTTTTATCTTCACATTTTTTCCATTTTTCCGGTTCCAGTTTTTTATCTATATTCTGGTAATATTTTGCCAGAGAAAGGTGTGCTTCATCCAGATTAGGGCTGTATGCCAGGGCCTTTGTGCTGTAGTTATATGATTGCTGCAGATATTCAGGGTGTTTTTTATTAGAATAGTTTTTAACCTTCCAGTAGAGGCTGGCATAGGCCTTCCCAAGGCCCGCATAGGCGAGGCTGTATCTTCGGTCTATTGTTGTTGCTTTCTTGAAGAATTTGATTGCTTTTGAATAATTCGTCTGGTAATAGAATTTTTGACCCTTTGAAAAATATTCATAGGCTGACAGGTTTTTAGTATAGTTTCTCCGCATCCTGTTTCGAAGTTCATCGGTTATATCGATGTTTTGATCCTTTATTATGTTTATAGCTATTTTATCCTGGAGATCAAAAATCTCGTCCATTTTACCCGTTGCCTGTACCTGCTTAACAATTTTATGGCTCTCAACATCAACAAGCTTTGCACTGATGCGAACATTAGTGCCATAGACCTGGAAATTTCCCACTACCAGAATATCTGCATTGAGGGCTTTCCCCGCCTGTTTTGCGAGTTTTTCATTGATAAACCCGGACTGACCGAGCCGTATTTCATTGAGCACTTTATCTACATTCGTCCGGTCTATTACAATATAATCTTTGATGTTTCTTAATTTATAAGATATAGAATCGGCAATACCAATTTTTAGCCAGTTCAGGTTGTTCCTTTTGCTCAGGTTATTGAATGCGGTGACACCAATAACTTTTTCAGCAAAAAGATTACTGCTGCAGAACAATAAAATAAATATCGATAACAATAATCTGGTTTTCATGATTAAGTCTCTCCATTAAAAGTTACAGGTCCCCCCGGGACCGTGGAAGTATAGATGTTGTATATAAAGTAAATATGGAAAAGGAAGGAAAAGTCAAGGAAAATAGTCTTGATGTTGTATAGCGGTCTGTAGAGTTACAGGTATACTCCCCTGAAACGATAGGGGAATGAAACATGATCCATGGCAATGTCATTGTACCATTCCCCCTGCTCTTCCTCGTTTTCGAAGGCAGCCAGTTCTGGCAGTTCTCTGTAGATAGTGTATAATAAGTCTTTTGCATATGTATATACTCCCTTCTTTATCAGCAGGGGGGGAGTTGCATTTTCTGTATTTATGTATCTCTCAAGTTCAGGAATGGTTTCTTTTTCAACCTTAATGATCGGTTCCACCAGGGTATACTTTCGGTTAAAATGAACGTAATTTTCTATTTTCTCTGTTATATGAAAACACCTGATTGGGAGGCCTTCCTCTTCTGAGATAAAGAGATTCAGGCGTCTATTAAAAGAATTTGAATCATATCTTTTAATTAAGGGATAGAGTACTTTTTCATCTACCGGGTCGTCACAGTAAAAAATAAAGTTAAAAAGGTGGTGGGGGGGAAGTTTATCGACCAGTAACCGAAGCCCCTTCATGATTTGATCTATACTCTGCAGACATATATGAAAGGAGAAGAGGCTTGTTTCTATCGAGTCAATAATTTCCCGGGACTTCCAGACCGGTAAACCTTCGGTTTGGATAAAGCATGCTGAAGTCAAGCCACTATCATTTCCCAGAGTAAATCCTGGAAGAGAAAAGCTGCTTTGGCTCAAGCCCGTTGCCTCTTCCACGTACCTGCTCATAGAGTGTATGTCTTCAAAAGACATGCCCCATCCATCAAGATAGAAATAGGGAGGCTGATGAAGACTGGAAATATTTTCCTTCACAGCCCGTTCCCTGATGGTGGTACCGGGAAGAAGCATTAATGGGTAGAGTTCTATAAATTCCCCCAGGCCCCTGTTGAGAAGGGTGTCAACAGTGTATCTGAAGGACCCAGCCTCTTCGCCTGGAAGACCGGGAATAATGCCGATTTTAAGATCGATTCCCGCTTCTGCTAAATGGATAATTCCCTCAAGTTCTCGTTCCGGATTGCTGTTCCGTTGAACCGCCCGCAGACTCCCGGGGCTCATGGTTTGAAGACCCACCTCCAGGGATTGAAACCCTGCTTCATAGAGAAGCCCTGCAATTTCTGAAGTAATTCTTCCTGCTCTCAATTCTGTATGGAGGCTTACGCCATGCCTGAGATCCCGCAAATTTTCAAGACGTTTTATGAAATCAGGAGAAGCGTCAAAGGTCGGAGAGAGCAGGTATATTTCTTCGATATCTCTGCCTGACCGCAGGGCCGATAAGAGGATTTCAAAGGGAAGTTCACGAACCGTACGACACTGTTTCGAATAATAACAGTAACTGCAGCGGTAGGGACAGCCGCGGGTCAGTTCAAGATATATTGAACCGTCGGGCATTATATTTAATTCCCTTGAAGTGAAGGGTTCAACTATCTGCTCAACCGGAAGTAATGCATCCTGCGGCTGTGTGATTACCCGGTTACCCTTGATTTCCTGTGTGCAGCTGGTCAGGGATTCATTTTGAAGATAATTTTTAAAAAACCATTCCCCTTCTCCTGAAACAAAAAAAGTAACTGCCGGGTGTTCTTCCTGAAAAGCAATGGATCCATTACTGATTTCCGGGCCTCCACATATTATGTCAATATCGGGAAAAAGGCTCTTAATTCTCCGGGCCAGGTAGAGGTGTCGTTCAATATTCCAGAGATAGCAGCTAAAGGAAATAATATCTGGTGAAATGTCTTTAATGTATTTAATTATAGTAGTATCAGAAGCGAACCCTGAAAGGAGGGCAGGAAGAGTTTCTGTTGTAAGGTCTTTAAAGTTTTTTTTAAGGAATGATGAAATAAGAGCGGGAGCATATTCTATATTCCCGGGAATATAGTCCGAGGCGTGACTGTTAAGGGGTAGTTGAATAAATAGTATTTTCATGTGCAATATTATAGAGTTATAGGCTTTTTCCCTCTATTGGTATAGTAAATATTTTTTTAACTATAAACGTCAACAAGGAAAAAGCATTGCAATTAATCTTGTGATGTTCTATGGAGAATAGAGAACGTAATATATTTAACAAGGAACTTTCTATGCAGATTAATTACCTGAGCAATACATGGAGTATCCTGGTTGTTGACGACAGCCGGCTTAATCGCGCAATTATAAAAAAGACTCTCTCCGAATTAAATATGACAATTGATGAGGCGGTTGATGGAGTAGAGGGCCTTGAGGCCCTGCGTAGAAAGACTTATGACCTTGTACTGGTCGATATCGTGATGCCGAAACTCGATGGTTTTGGATTTCTAGCAAAATTTAAGGAAGTCATTGGAGATAATTTTATTCCCGTAATTCTCATGACCGGTTCTGATGATCTGAACTCAAAGATTAAGGGGCTCCGTATCGGAGCTGATGATTTTTTAATAAAACCCCTTAACGAAAAGGAACTGGTTGCCCGGGTGCTTTCACTTCTCCGGTTAAAAAGTGTAAATAGTGAACTTTATGAAAAAAACCAACAAATTCAGCAGGAACTAGAAGTCGCAAAACAGATTCAAAAGTTTATTATTCCTACTGATTTTTCACATATCGATTATCCGAAGGTTACCGGTACCTATCTGCCTATTGAAGATATCGGTGGAGACTATTTTGACTGCTATAAAATATCAGACACTCAAAGTGGAATGCTCATCGCTGATGTTACGGGCCATGGAATTCCCGCGGCTCTTATCATGTCAATGGCTAAAATGATTTATAGTCTCTATGCGGGAAGGTTCAGCAGCACCAGTGAATATCTCACTGCTATTAATCAACAAATGCGTGGTCTTCTCATGTCCGGCCAGTACATTACCTCATTCTATGTTATTTATGATGACGAAACGGGAACCATTCGCTTTACTAACGCAGGACATTCAAAGGCCATTTATTACAGGGCGGCCACAGATAAAATACTCGCTCTTGATACCTTTGGCTTTTTCGTAGGAATTACCGATGATGTAAAGTATGAAGAGAAAAGCATCAGTGTACATCCGGGTGATCGCCTGCTAATGTACACCGATGGTTTAAGCGAGATCAAAAATGAAGAACGACATGAATATGGTATTAATAAACTCGCTTCTTCGATTAAAAAGAATAATCATTTAAAGGGACAGGATTTTACCAACGCTGTACTCGAGGATGTCAACAGCTTCTCTGCACTTGAAAACAGGGATGATGATGTTGCCTTTTTATCTATCGAGTTTTGACTCTACACCGCTTCAGCGGGGTGTCTTCTTTGCTTCCATCCAGATTACCGCGCTGCTTAACCAGCTCTCCACCAGGATTATGTAATGAAATTTCATGAAAAAAGATTTGCCCGGGAATATGATACAAGACTTACCGCTGAAAACTATCCCGGCCTTCTTCTCGAAAAAATATTAGACAAACTTCAAACAAATTCAACAGTTATTGACTGCGGTGCCGGTTCTGGATTTTTTGCTATTCCGCTGGCCCGCATGGGATACAAGATAACTGCCGTTGAGCCCTCTGTTCCAATGCTTGATATTTTAAAAGAAAAACTGGTAGAAAGTATACAGGATAAACCTGCTGATATGCCGATTTCTATCGTAAATCAATCATGGGAAGACTATGCAGGGGAGGGGGCGAATTACTGTATTTGTGTTCACGCAATATATCCTATGGTTAATCCAAAAAAGGCACTATTAAAAATGCGCGAACTCTGTGGTAATACTATTCTTATTGCCAGAGACAATAATCACGCTTCTTCTACTATCACCGACAGGATTAGAGACAGATTGAAAATTGAAACTTCCTATAAAAGAAATGAGGTAGATGTTGCGGGTCTATTACAGATGCTGAATATTAAATTTACACCTGAAAAGGTAGACCAGAAAAGAATTTCTAAATTTTCAGATATGGATGCGGAAACTGAATATTATGCATATCATCTCAAAATTCCTCAAACATCTTTAAATAAGATAAAGGAAGTTTTAACGGATCTAGCCACTGAAACAGAGAAGGGTTACGAGATAGAACAGACCTATCATGATATCATTTATATATTTTGATAAAATGATTGACTTTTGCTTTGCAGAAAGGATAATTTTTTACCTATATTTAATTTGTTCAGGGAAGCGCTTAAGGGGGATTGATGAAGATTGAAGATGTAATCAACAGAAGTGAACTTTCCGAAAGACTTGATGGAGACATGGAACTCTTTCGAGAGCTTGCCGAACTTTTTATTGAAGATTCTCAGAAACTCCTTAATGCTATTAACGATGCAATTGAAAGCAAAGATGCTGAAAAATTAAGAAAATATGCACATACCATAAAGGGATCCGTATCGAATTTTTCTGCCCAGGAAGCCTACGACACCGCTTACGACCTTGAAACTATTGGCCGTAACGGAGAACTTCAGAAAGCTTCAGAAGTCTATACTCTCCTCCAGGAAAAGATTGAAGAAGCCCGCCAGGCAATGAAAATGCTCATTAGAGAAGATAAACTGTAAAACTATCTACCTCTTCCTTCCTCGTATGGTTATATATACCGCCAGTAATTCTTTCAGAATGAAATAATATAATGTATTAATTTAAATTAATCTTGAATATACTGAGTATATTTCAGGATAGTAATGATAAATCATTCTGAAAGTTATATTCAGCATAAGAGACATAATCTTTTTAAGGACATACATATATGAAAACTAATTATGATATAATTGTAGTAGGCGCAGGTCACGCGGGAGTAGAAGCAGCTCTTGCTGGCGCGAGGATGGGATACCGTACTCTAATCTTAACGGGTAATCTAGATACAATCGCTCAGATGAGCTGCAACCCTGCTATTGGTGGACTGGCCAAGGGCCACCTGGTGAAAGAAATTGATGCCCTCGGTGGTGAGATGGGAAAAGCTATCGATGAAACGGGTATCCATTTCAAAATGCTTAACAGTAGTAAGGGGCCGGCAGTCTGGGCTCCGAGGGCACAGGCTGACAAAAAAAATTATCAGTTTCGTATGAAGCATGTTTTAGAACAGCAGGAAAATCTAATAATTATCCAGGATATAGTCGAAGAGATTCTCGCAGATGATGGAAAAATAGAAGGGGTAAAAACAGTAAGGGGACAAACGCATTTAGCTGCTGCAGTGATTCTCTGTACCGGGACTTTTTTAAAGGGCCTGATACATATTGGTGAATACCAGGAGAAATGTGGACGCCTCGGTGACTTCTCTTCTGAGGGTTTATCTGATTCGTTGCGAAAGCTTGGATTTCCTGTGTTACGGATGAAGACCGGTACTCCCCCAAGGGTTAACGGAAACTCCATTGATTTTAGTAAATGTGAAATCCAGGAACCTGATGAAGTTCCGGTACCCTTTTCGTATTCTACCGAGAGTATCAGACAAAAGCAGATTCCATGCTGGATAACGTATACCAGTGAAGCCACTCATGAATTTATAAATAAAAACCTTCATCGTTCTCCTTTATATGGAGGGGTAATTAAAGGGGTAGGGGCGCGGTATTGTCCTTCAATAGAAGATAAGGTCGTTCGGTTTGCTGACAAACCCCGTCATCAGTTGTTCCTTGAACCGGAAGGATATGATACCAATGAATATTACATCAATGGATTTTCAAGCTCACTCCCTGAAGATGTTCAACTTGAAATGATTAAAACAATACCAGGCCTTGAGAATGCGATGGTGATGAGGCCAGCCTATGCAGTGGAATATGATTATGTCCCCCCTACAGAATTGTATTCAAGCCTTGAGACAAAACGGGTCAGAGGCCTTTTTCATGCAGGCCAGATCAATGGCACCTCTGGATATGAAGAAGCGGCCGGTCAGGGTCTTGTCGCAGCTATCAACGCGGCACGGTCACTTAACCGGGAAGCTCCATTGATAATTAAACGTTCAGAAGGATATATCGGCGTTTTAATAGATGACCTTATCACAAAGGGAACAATAGAACCGTACAGAATGTTCACCTCCCGTGCTGAGCATCGATTGTTATTAAGACAGGACAATGCTGATTTCCGTTTAATGAAATATGGGTTTGAATCGGGCCTGGTAGATGGTGACAGGTACAGAAAAATGCAGAAAAAATACAGCAGTATCGCCGCCCTGATAGATGCACTTAAAAAAACCAGCATTGATGTCTCAAAGGATATTGCCGTTGAGCTTTCTATTAATGAAGAAGACTTTAATCTTTCCGGTAAACAAAATGCCGGGAAACTGCTGCGAAGGCCGGGTATTAATTTAAGCAGGCTTGCTAAGTATATTGATATAGAAATCCCCGATCATCTGGCTCCAGTTATTGAAATGGAGATTAAATATGAAGGGTACATAAAAAGGGATCTCGAACGAATTGAAAAAATGAAGCGTATGGAAGAAACCGAGATACCGTCAAGTATCAATTATGATGCTATTGATGGCTTGAAAAATGAAGCAAAAGAAAAACTAAAGTCTGTAATGCCTCATACGGTTGCTCAGGCCATGAGAATTTCCGGTGTCGACCCATCACACATTTCTATTTTACTTGTTCATATTGAGACAATTAATCGAAAAAACAGAGAGGTTCCACGTGGAACATCCTGATATTCTTTCTTCACTGCTACATGAATATACTCCAGATATGGGAAAGAAGCTGGAGTTGTATATTGACGAGCTCTACAAGACGGATAAACGATTCAATCTTACGGGCTTAACTTCTATTAATGATATAAAAGAAACACTTGTTGGTGGTAGTCTGCGCCCCCTGGGGAAGATAATTGTTCCACGTGGAACAATTGTTGCAGATATGGGGGCAGGGCAGGGGATTCCTGGCATCCCTTTAAGTATATGCCGCCCGGACCTTGCAGTAACCTTGATGGAATCAAATGAAAAAAGGATAACATTTCTCCGCCGCATAAAGAGAATGCTTGCAGAGACTTTTGAGGTAATCGAAGGAAGGATTGAAGAACTGGGCCATGATAAGAGCCAGAGAGAGAAGTATGGAATGGTAATTTCAAGGGCCTTTGCCCCCCCTTATGTTGCATTGGAGTGTGGAGCGTCTCTACTGTCAAAAAGGGGATTGCTTTATGTGTATTCTGAAAACAATGAAGGAAGTCTACCTCAGGCAGTTCTTACTCATGCTGAAATGCTTGGCTTAAGCCGCCTTGTGTCTGAAGAAAGAGAGAAGCTCGGATTCCCCGGTTATGGCTTTCTGTTTGAAAAGACAGCGATAACCCCGGAAACATTTCCAAGAAGGTTTGCCGTTATGAAGAGGGAAGCAGCTCGTTTGAATGGAGAATTATAATGGGTTTTTTAAAAAGTAATAAGCTTTTCCCGGTTATTTTAATTCTTTTAATGGGAACCGGGTCTCTTTATGCCTATGATATTTATTCTGGTAAGAAAGTCGGCCCTGTGAAAATAGACATGCCTCTAAGTGATGCTTTCAGAGAACTGAAGAATCCTGTTTTGAAGGAACTGAAAGAGAAAGATAGGGAGAATTTTTTTGCAAAGATTCTTCAACTGCCTGAAGCGGGAATGCTGCATTACAATTCTTTGTTTTACTGCCCTGAATTGAATATTGTATTATTAGTAGCGAATGGTAAGGTGTCGGGCCTGGCGGTAACGGCAGAAGAAGGAATGTTAGAGGGAGTTGTTGATGTTAAGCGTGGGATTGAACCTGTTTTGGTTTTTTATGGAAAAGCAGGTATGACAATTGTGAAAAAAAATGAGCACAGGGTTTATGTATATAAAGAAAGGGGGATAATGTTTTTTGATGATAATAGTAATGGAAGTGTTGATATGATTATTATCTGGAAGAAATAAACATTCTTTCATCGATTACTTATAATATATGCCTCTCTGTCTTTAATATTGTATTCATTAAAAATTATATCCTCAATGTTGGCCCTGGCTTTCCTGCTGCTTTCACAGTTGGATTCTGAAACATCTTCAACAAGCTTTTTTAATTTAGCCTGACTGCTTTTTCTGATCGGTTTAATCGGAAGTTTTTCAAGATTTCCTTTTAGAACCTTCAGTGTGAAGAAAGAATTTTCATAATAATACTGCATCAGATCTGAATTAAGTATTGAAATGAGAGTTTCATTGTCCATTCTTTCCTGGTCTGTAATAAGCCCGTTGATGTTATTGAGAGAATAATAACCCCTGGTATCATGAACGAAGGTAAGACGCTTACCAATGAACTTGTATAATATCTTATTATTAATTTTATATAAATGCTGAGGGGCAACCTGCTGAAGGTTTTCTTTGCTGTACCTGAAATAATTATTATTGAACTTTATAGAATATTGCTGGATATCCTTGCCGGTTAATATCGGATCGGGATATTCGTCTGACTGAACATTGGAAATAAAGTGATCGTTATTCCCCGTTACAATCCCCAGGTAAAACCTTGATTTGTCTTTTAGATAAAAGCAGTCCTGATCTTCAATTGAAGAAAGAACATTGATGCACTTGCGGGTATAGTTAATATTAAAAATGTTTTCATGGGTTGAATAATAGGCATTCTGTGGAATTACTATTGCGCTATCGGTGGATAGAAGCTGGCTGTCTGAAATTTGAATAATATTCTTTTTTCTTTTGGATGAAACGGTTTCCCGTGTCACCATCATTGAAACAGAGGGAGCAAAGACCCCTTTAAATTGCTCTCCCCAGATAGTAATTTCATTTATGCAGCAGTGACTGAGAATCAGGTCTCTTGATGTTCGATGGGCTTTTATATTTAGATATGCCTCAGGTATTAAAAAGCTGATCAATCCTGACGGTGTGACATAATCAAGGGCCTGTTCAATAAAGAGAGTGAATGTATTTATACCGGAACCTGCAGATGTATAGTGCTGCAGAGCATACTTCTTCTGTTCTTTTTCAAGCGAGCTGCCCCAGGGGGGGTTGCCAAGAACTGCATCCCACTGGCTTTCTGTTTCAGGTTTATTATTTGTGAGGAGATCCTGTTGGAACAAAAAATCTTTGTGATAAATATTGATATCTTCACGAGGAATGCCCGATATCCGGGAAAGGTTTTCCTTTGTAATGAAAACTGCAATCGGATCTATATCAAAGCCTGTTATCTGCTCATTGATAATTATTCCTGCTGCTTCTGATTTTGTTAGTCCTCTGGAACTGTGAAGAGTAACCAGATTGTGAAATAAGGTAATTAAAAACTGACCGGAACCGCAAGCGGGATCAAGAAAAGTTGCTGAATAAGGTACCGGAATTTTTTCTATGAGGGAATGGACAATATGGTGAACCACTTCGGGTGGTGTGAAAAACTGCCCCTTCTTTTTTTTTGAATCTTTATTCTGGAGATACTGGTAGATATAACCGAAAATATCTCCATCATTGAGGATGTCCCAGTTATCGGTGAGTGCTTTAATTTCCATTAAAGCATCTATAGGGCCCTCTATTCCCGCAGCAGCCTTTTGTGCAGTGGATGGGGTAATGAAATAATTGATTACTGCACACAGGGATAATTTATTTTCTGCGGATTCCCTGGAGACATAATCTGATATGATGTCCAGGCGATAATCGATATATTTTTGATGTCTTGTTATATAGCTTTTGGAATTCATTCCTGTTTTTACTTCCTTAGTGATTACATTTAGATTATCGATGGAGATGGTCTAAAGATTGAGTAAAATGTAAAAAGGAAGTGAAAGATAAAATTATTTTGTTAGCAGGGTTTTTCTCTTTACACCTGATCTGTTTTTTTTCTCTATGAAGAGGAAGTTATCTGCAGGAGAAAGCAATGAACACAATAGGAATTATCACTATCAGCGACAGATCCTCAAGGGGTGAGCGGGAAGATCTGTCAGGGCCTGCTATACGTCAATGGGCACTTCATCATGACTTCAGCATTGAAAAGGAAGTTATTGTTTCCGATGATTATGATGAGATAAAAAAGGCACTGGTTGCTTTTTCTGATCAGGGTATAATGCTGATAGTAACAACTGGTGGTACAGGTTTTGCATCGAGAGACAATACACCGGAAGCAACCCGGGAAGTAATTGAAAAAGAAGCCCCCGGATTTGCAGAAGCGATGAGATGGCATTCTCTGAAGATTACACCCCATGCTATGCTTTCAAGGGCGGTATCAGGTATAAGAAAGAAAAGTCTTATTATCAATCTCCCGGGAAGTCCGAAGGCAGTAAGAGAGAATCTTGCATTTATCGAAAAGGCAATTCCTCATGCCCTTGATTTACTTAAAGATTCTGTATCCGATTGTGGATCAGTATCATGATGAATGAAGTTCAAAGAGTAATTATTTTATCGTGATACTTGAGGTGCAGGTCTTCTCCTTTACTGAATAAGGCTATCCCGTCGAGAAAATCAGGCATTCCTTCATCTTCATGACGAAGATTAAAGAAATATTCACGGAGTATCATCAGGTTCCAATCATGGGATACATTGATCACAGAAGTTTTATTATTGTTTAACTGCTCCTTGAGAAAAGAAATACTGAAAAGGGCAGCCTCTTCAAGGGGTACCATAATATCATTATGCTGGCTTGTATCAAACCACTGGCGTATAAAATTAGAAGGGCCCTCTGATCGAGTTCGTCTCACCAGTTCCATCCAGTCTCCCTTTACATAAGGACCGCCAAGTTCAAGGAGTTGCCCTTTCAGGCTGCTTTCTGAAGATAAACCCTTAATTATCATAAAAGCAGTTTCCATACAGCGGGGGACAGGACTGTGGTATACTGAAAAGGGGCCGAGGGGAGCAAGGCTTCTACCAAGATTTTCAGAATCAGTATGCCCTTTCTCTGTCAGGCGAATTTGAAGAGCATCCTTCATGTCGTCTATTGGATCTCTTTCAGCATGACGGATGAGAAGGATTACCCGTTCAGTGGATGGAAGGTTATTGATATATGTATGCAGCACTGTAAACTTCCTTAACTAATAATAAATGTCAGTTGGTTATTTCTATATCTGGTTGGATAAAAAGCAAACCTTTTGGAAAAAAACCTTGAAAAATGATATCAAGGGCGATAGGAATTTATAGAGAGAAGGAGATCGGTTATGGAACATTTTGAAATAAGGAATTGTGACAAGGCCTTTGTCATTGATATGGATGGTGTGATAAATCGGGGCAATCGTCTCATCGATGGGGCAAAAGAATTTGTTGAGCAGCTTAAAAGAAATAAGTGCAGATTTCTTTTTTTAACAAATAACTCTTACAATACTCCCGGTGATTTAAAAAATAAACTTGATAATCTTGGAATTGAAGTGGGAGAAGACTGCTTTTATACCTCTGCCATGGCTACGGCAAGTTTTCTCGAATATCAAAAACCTGAATGCTCGGCTTACGTAATTGGGGGAAGAGGTTTGCTGGAAGAACTCGCCCGATCTAATGTTAAAATTACAAACAAGAAACCCGATTATGTCATAGTTGGTGAAACCGAGCAGTATGATTACCTGAGCATCATTGAGGCAACACATTTGATTCAGGAAGGGGCACGGTTTATCGCAACAAATCCCGATATTACCGGGCCGACAGACAGGGGACCGGTGCCCGCATGCGGTGCCCTTGTTGCTCCAATTGAAAAGGTAACTGGAATAGCTCCATACTTTATAGGTAAACCGAATCCTGCAATGATGTATTGGGCCCGACGAAAACTGGGAGTACATTCAGCAAGCAGTTTCATGATTGGAGACCGTATGGATACAGATATCATCGGTGGACTAGAGGCAGGAATGACATGCTGCCTTGTTCTTTCAGGAGTAACGACACGAGAGATGGTCGACAGGTTTCCTTACCGGCCCGACTATATATTTAACAATATCGGGGAGATTGATCCCGGTACGATTCTTTCCCGCAGGCAGCGTCTGGGGACAGGTTAATGATAATGTGCCCAAGAAGCTGTGTTACGGAAAAATTTTAAGTGTGTGAAAATTCTTAAAAAATGAAATTTTTTTTCCATCTTTTATCTCCCTATTATTATACTTAACATGTGAGAAAATCTGGTACTACCTCCCCATAAAAGGAGGCATATGATGAAAAGGGAAACAAATAGTTCTGATATTTTTCATGATGTCAGTTACAGTGAATACCATGAAATTGTTCACATGTATGCAACTATTATAGTGTCTATGTGGGATAGCTTTCACGACTATACTTTAAGACTGAACGATCTGGTAGACCAGCACATCATAACTTCTGAGCAGCGAAATAAACTACTAAAAGATGCATTCCGGAAAATCAGGGACTACCTGAGCAATTTGTTAATTGAACAATTTTATAATACGGGGGATGAGAATCTATTTGATGCTTCTTTGATGCTTAATGAAAAAGTTAATCTAGAAGAATATTCCACTATTGATTTAGATGCATTAAATGAAGAAAAGATGGGAGATTCTTTTATGTTGTTTTACCAGGGTATATTTTTAACAATTGATGGGAATAAAAACAATAATCACCATCATCTGAAAATAATTGTCAGAAATGAAAAGGAAGTAAAGAAGATAAATAAAAAACTGAATCGAAGCAGACAGATACTGGAAGTTGACGAAGTCACTCTCGGTAAAAAATATTATGAAGGGCTATACCAGAGGAGTCACTTTAGAATATAAATATTTTGACGGGACTATTCGCGAAAAAACTGGTCCTGGTTTTTATCTGCAATAATTTACCCTCCGCTACTTTATTGATATTTATACCGGTCGATTATTCGTTTTCGGAAATTTTCCTGTGTTGCTTTTTCTGGATCCATATCGTTAAATCTGTACATAAGCAGATAAATGATAATAGATGTAAGAAGTATTATAAAGACTGATGTAATGATAATTTTCATGTGTATCCTTCATTTTTTCAGTCATAAGGCAGTCAGAGAGGAAAATTGTCAATGTTATATTTAAACTTAATAAATATAACCTGTTGTGAATAACAAAAGATTGTCTTATTTCTGAGGTTGGCTATATTTCTTATAAGAAATATAATTGAAGAGTAGCTTGATGAAGAAAGAACATATTTACAGAACTATACTTCAAACTCTGCCTGATATTGTTTACGAAATTGATACAAATGGGTGTTTTATCTATATTAATGATGCAGTTGAGAAACTCGGTTTTAACAGTACTGAATTGATTGGTTCTCATTTTAGTGATTTAATACACCCTGAGGATCACGATGCTGCATGTAGAATACATGTACTGAAAAAAATGAAGGGGATAAAAACCGGTGATAATATGGCCCCCCGGCTATTTGATGAAAGGCGCAGTGGGCAAAGATTAACACAGAAATTAAATGTTCGACTGGTACATGCAAAGGGATCAGCCATAAAGACGATTGAGGGAGAAATCATATCTATTGGTCTATATGATTTCAAAGATGGGTCAGAAAAATTATTTCTTGGTACACTTGGGATAATTAGAGATAAAAGTGAAGATCATTACACTGAAGAAGTACTTTTCCGTCAGAAGAGACATTTTAAAACCCTCATTGAAAATTCGTCTGATTTAATTTCTATACTTGCAAATGATGGGACTATTCTTTATGAAAGTGATTCAATTAAACGGATATTGAAATATCAGCCTATTGACTTGATTGGAGAAATTATATATGAATATCTCGCCGAAGAGGATAAGAAGGTTCTGCAAAATATTCTTGAGGAGCGGGAAGTCATATCAGAAGCAGGCAAAAAAACAGTTATACAGATTAAGAATAAAAATAACCATTACAGATATCTTGAATCTACAATCAGTAGAGTTTCGAATGAAACAGATGGAACAATCTGCTTCATCATGAACTCAATAGATATTACGGACCGAAAACTGGCCGAGGACCAGATTCATGAGAGTGTTGAAAAGTTTAGAGCAGTACTTGAGCACAGTATGGAGGTCATTATCTGGGCAGATCAGCATGGTGAGATCCTGTATGTAAGTCAAAGCATTGACGATTTTTTTGGCTACTCTCCTTTTGAACTTGTAGGAAAAAATGTCATCTCATTTGTAATTGAATCAGATAAGCAAAAATTACTAGAAAAGATAAAATTAGATTACCAAAAGAAAGAAAATTATACACTGAGCCAGTTTAGTATTTTGAAAAAAAATGGTACAGTCTGCATGGTGGAGGCTGGAATAAGTAACAGGATAGGAGTTTTTCCTATTGATGGATTCATTATTAATATGAGAGATATTTCTGAAATAAAAGAAATTAACCGGGCGCTAAAGAATAGTGAGGAGAAATATAAAAATCTTTATAATTCTGCCCTTGTCGGCATGCTCACGATTGAGGCTGAGAAAGGGATGATTTTAGCCTGTAATGATCTTGGCTACAATATACTCGGATACAGGGAAAGGGAGGAAATTATTGGTGAAAGCTTTTATGAAATGCTGGATGAGTCAATAAATATGGAAGGTTTTATAAGGTGTTTAAAGAAAATTGACCATATTGATAGAAGTGAAATAATTATAACTAAAAAGGACGGTAGACAGGGATGGGTGGCTGTAACGGCAAAATATAATAAAAGTGAAGGAATTCTCGATATGGTGCTTGTGGATGTAACCGAGACCAAAGACACTGAGGACCAGCTGTTCGAGTTAACCTTTTTCGACGCCCTGACTAAATTACCCAATAAGGCACTATTTGGGAACAGAATTACAATCGAAATACTAAAACAGAAACAATCCGCTGTCATGTGTATGGGGATGGATAATTTTAAGAAAATAAATGAGGTCTATGGGATTGAATTTGGAGACAGGGTATTACAGAAAATTGCCAATGATCTCAATGAAGAATTTTTTAAAAAGGACCTGGTCTGCAGGTTTGCAGAAGATAAATTTATGATTCTTTTAGCTGGTCTTGGCGTCATGGAGAATCATTCGATTGTGGATACAATTGATACTATTGCCCATAAGATACGTATGTTTTTTTCTCGTTCTTTTATCATAAATAAAGTATCGGTAGAGATAATCCCCAGTATCGGTATTGCCATTTATCCACCGGATGGTGATTCGGCGGACCAATTAATGAAAAATTCTGAATCTGCCATGTATGTCGCAAAGGAAAAGGGAGGAGGGACCTTTCATTATTATGACGCCGAGTTAAACAGGGAAATGATGTATCGGTTTGAACTGGAAAAAGATCTTAAAAATGCAATTAAAAGAAAAGAATTTATTCCCTATTTTCAGCCAAAGGTAGATTCAACAGGCAAAATAATCGGGATGGAATCATTGATTCGGTGGAATAGAGGCAATGCAGGCTGTATCATTATGCCATGTGACTTTATTCCCCTTGCAGAAAAGAATACAATGATTGTTGATATCGGACTTCTTATGCTTGAAGAGTCATGCAGGCAAAACAAAAAATGGCAGGATATGGGGCATAATCCAATTCGTGTGGCTGTAAACCTTTCACCATTTCAGTTTAAGCAGGAAGATTTAATTCAAAAAATTGCAAAGGTGATAAAATATTCCGAGTTGGATCCGGAATGGCTTGAGCTTGAAATTACAGAAAGCGGCATTATGGAAGATGAAGCCGATAGTATTAAAAAATTAAACGAACTCCATGATATGGGAATCGCTCTTTCAATTGATGATTTCGGTACAGGGTACTCATCTCTCAGCAAGTTAAAAAATTACCCCATAGATGCACTAAAAATTGACAAGTCTTTTGTTGAAGATATTCCTGAAGATGTTGCTTCAGTTACACTGGTGAGAACAATTATTGATATGGCGCATAATCTAGATTTTAAAGTGATAGCTGAGGGCGTTGAAAATGAGGAGCAGTTTAATTTTTTAAGGGCTGTCAGGTGTGATACATACCAGGGATATTATTTTAGTCGTCCAATAAATTCAGAAGAGTTTGCAAAGTATTTACTGGATAATGAAAAAAAATATAAAAATTAAAACATTTTACAGGGATTACTGGAATTCATTTAATGAAGGGTGTCATTTCCTTCTGGATAATAATGTTTGCGCGCCCATTCCAGCCTTTTGCGTTCTTCCTGAGTCAACGAGCTCATACCAGTTTTTGCAATTTTTTCAAGAAGTTCATCTATTATTTTTTTAGCCTTAATTCTGGTCTCAATTTCTTTCTGCTTTTTTTTAAGACGGATTTTTTTAAAGCCATCATTAAGTAACCCCTGGTTTGGTGATTTATTGCTTTTTTTCGAGCTCTGGGGTGAAGGTTTTTTATTTTGATAGCTGATTATAATAAATCCGAAAATCAGTCCCCCAAGATGAGCGATATGACTTATATTATCACCCTGACCGGATGCTGAGACAAAGGTTGCATAAAGCTCTATTGCTCCATATCCAATAACCAGATACTTCATTTTTACCGGTACCACGAGGAAAAGAAGAACCTCTCTATTGGGCCAGGTCATTCCATAAGCAAGAAGAATCGCGTAAATAGCGCCGGAAGCTCCAATTGTAATGCCCCTGCTTTGGAGAAGGAAGTTCATAAGAGCGATACAGATACCGGCACCCGTACCGGTGTAGAGGTAATATTTTAGAAATCTGGTACTGCCCCACAATTCTTCAAGTTCACCAGCGAACATCCAGAGAGCCAGTAGATTGAACAGAAGATGAAAAAGGCCACCATGGAGAAACATATAGGTAAAGATCTGCCATATCTTGAATTCCTGGGCAAAACCGATATGGGATAAACCAAAAATTTCTGAAAGTGCAAATGGTTGAAATTGATGAGCAGCATATTGAAGAATAAATATAACTGCATTAATGATCATAAGGCGTTTTACCACTGGTGTAACAGGGCCGCCAATTCGAAGTTGTGTATTTCTTCCGTACATAGCTATATTTCTAATATCTCCTCTGATGTGACCTGGAGGCGTATTTTATTAAACTCTTCCTGGTGGTCCAGAAATATTTTAATAAGAATCGGGTCAAATTTTCCAGTTTCTTCTTTCATTGTTTCTATTGCCTTATTGTGTGGATACGCTTCTTTATAAGGTCTCTTAGAAGTGAGGGCATCATATACATCAGCAATCGCAACAATTCTTGCAGAGAGAGGAATGTTCTCTTTGAAAAGGCCTTCTGGATACCCTTTGCCGTCCCAGCGCTCATGGTGGTACAGGGTGATGTCCATTGCCATATTCAGGAAGGAATCGGCGCCTAGGTCTTGTGACGCCGCCTGCAGGGCTTGAAAGCCTATGTTAGTATGATTTTTCATTATTTCAAATTCAGCGTCACTGAGATACCCTTCTTTTAAAAGGATTCCATCAGGGATTCCAACTTTTCCAATATCATGAAGAATCGATGAATCATAAAGGTCCCTTAAGTACTGGTTGGTAATTTCCGGATGATTTCCAGTATATTTGAATAACTGGGCAAGAAATACACTGTAGGATCTCATACGTTCAATATGGTCGCCGGTCTCGGTATCGCGGGCTTCAGCGAGGCGGCTGAGGGCAAAAATAGTAGTTTTCTGTGTTTTTATAATCTGCCGGGAACGGAGTTCAATAAGATGCTCAAGATTTTTTGAATGTTGTTCAATTTCATAAAGGAGCTCACCTCTTTGAACACTGAGAGCTATCTGCCCGACAATTGAATCAAGAAAGGTTATATGGTCAGGGGTAAAGGCATTTTTTTCAACGGAAGAAAAGAGAAGAAAGCCCCGGGTATCATTATTGACAATTAAAGGGAGTACCAGAGTAGATTGCATGCCTTCTTCAAGAAGAAGCCTGGTGCTTAAAGACTCAGGATTATTTTCAAGATAATTTGAAAGATCCGGTATGTTCAGAGCTATCTGGTCAGAACATACTTTCTGCAATGAAGAGTCTTTAAGGTTAAATGTGTCCCCCTGGCGCAGCAGAATGTTTCGGTCTGATTCCACCAGCTTGATGGTCACAATTCCACTGTCTCGATCAAGATTTGAAAGAGTAAAGCGGTTAAAGGAGATATTTCGTTTCAAGTGGTTGTTCAGGGTATTAAATATATCTTCAGTATTTTTGCCTCTGTTGAGCATCGAAATTATTTCATTTATCCGTGTCAGCTGTTCAATATATTTCTTATTATTATCATTGAGCCGTTTTTTTTCAATAGCGCGTTCAATGGAATGTTCGAGAATTGTAAAATCCGTAATTGGTTTTGTAAGAAAATCATAGGCACCATTTTTCAAGGCGATTATGATATCTTCATTGGTGCCATAGCCTGTTAAAATAATTTTAGGGATTTCAGGGTATTTTTCTGCCATTATTTTTAGCAGTTCACGCCCCCCCATTTTAGGCATTCTTAAATCTGTAAGAACCAGGTCATAGATGTTGTCCTGGAGTTTCTCCAGTGCACCAGTACCGTCTTCAGCAGTATCTATAAGGTAGTTTTTATCTCCCAGATATTTTATTAAGATTTTTCGTATAAGTGGCTCATCATCGACGATAAGAATACGGGCCGAATCATGTATTTTGTTTGCTGTATTCATTATTACCAGTTTTGGAGTAGTTGAAGTATCTGTCACCAGAAAAATATATAAATAGACCTCTATTAATATAAATATTATCCTGATTAATTGACCGGCGTCAACAATTTTCTATGAAGGAGCGATGGAGATTAATTTACAAGCCTGTTTTTATTGTTCCGCGGAAAATGAAGTGATATCCTGCAATTGTAATTTCATCCCAATCATAAAGAATTCGGGGACGTAGAAGTTTTTTTCCATTCAGGTAGGTTCCACTGTCTGAAGCTAAATCGAAAAGAAAAAATGAATCTCTCACCCGTTTTATTCGAGCATGATAATCTGAAAGATATTCGTCATCAATCGATACTTGATTGTCTTCTGCATAGCCTATTGTAAACTCAGAAGAGGTAATTTCATTCCGGACTCCTGTTGAGGATCCATGCTTTTCCACCAGCCATGCTGAGGTATAGGAGGTTTCACCTTCATGGTCTTCTTCTGCATCGTCATAGGAGAAGTCTTCATCTACCAGATAAAGAGCTTCATCGTCGGATGAATCTTGATAGCAGGGGGTTCCTGGAGACACCTTCTGGCTTTTGCCGGGACCAGTAGACTTCTTTTTAAGGGGCTTCAGGCAGATATATACCAGAGCCGCCAGAATCCCGAGGATAATAATGACTAGTATAAAGAACAGGGGTCCGTACCCGTCAAATGCAATGCTGCTGAAAAAACGTCTCTCAATGAGGAATGCACGAGTATCTCTATCCTGCAGGTTCCCCTGTCGAAGACGGACTTCGAGATTATGGTTTTTCCCGTCAGCAGGAGCGATCGTCCGGTACAGGATACGGTATCGCGTCTTTAGCTTTCGAATCATTTCCTGGTATATGGAAGAAATTTTCTGTTTATCACTGCTTGTGTAAACTTCCCCCCCGGTTAATTTTGCCAGTCTTTTCATTCTTTTCAGGTGTGATGATGATCCGGGGCACATAAATGACAGGGGGATGCCGAGTTTTTTGGCATGGGAAATGACATCTTTTTCTGTGATGCTGCTGCCTTCATCTTTCCCATCGGTGAAAAAAACTGCCCCTCGGTGAATACCATCATGGGTAGATGAGAGAAGTTGAAGAGAATCATAGATTGCATCAAACAGTTGGGTCTTACTTCCATGGCGGTCCAGAGAGGAAATTTTTGCCGTCAGATCATTGCGTTTGAGTGAAAAGTTAGAAAGAAGACTGACGGTATCATTAAACCGGTAGAGAGCTATTCGGTCCCGGGACCCGGTGCTGGTTATAATTTCAGCAGCGTAATTTTTAATTGCATGAAAGAATTTTTCACTGATGCTTTTACTTGAATCAATTGCAAAAACGAGGTAGCAATAATCTTCACTGCTGGAAAGATCCATTACCTTGACGTAGTTTACCCGGTATCCATCTTCATAGACCAGAATATTCTCTTCATCGAGACCTGACATAGCGCTTCCGTGACGATTTTGGATGGTTGCTGTTACCTGTATTGCAGGATACTCTTTATCCGCATTTATTGAATTGATCGAAATAAAGGGGCCACCGCTCAGGGAAGAGGGGAGGTTCAGCAGAATAAAAACTGCAATGATTTTAATTGAATGTGTAAGTACTATTGATTTCATCATCTTTTCAGGGCACCGTTTTTCAGGTATTTTGCTGTAAGGGTATTCTATGATAGTATCGGCCAAAACAGTTGAAGTCACAAATACTATTTCAGACGAAGATAATCAATCAACCATAACTCATTTCTAATTTTAAATGCTTGTCTTTCGAGGCATCTCTGGTAAAACTTTATACCCAGTACTGAGTATGTAAATATGCAGGATATTATACACGCAATAATAGTCTTTGGGGGAGGCCTGGCGCTTCTGTTGTCCCTGGTGCAGCTTCTGCAGCCTGTAAAGGACAAGCGGGCTTTGCTTCTGTTTTTGATTTTTTTCAGTGTAACCATGCTTCAGTTATATTTTTACCTCCAGGTTTACAGTACCGGCGGAACGTCAACTCTGATTCTCGCGGAGTATCTGCTGGGACCGGGAATATATCTTTTTTACCAAAGCGTTTTTAACACCTCCTACCAGTTCAACCTTCGTGTTCTTTTACATTTTCTACCGGTTGGTTTTTTTATTTTTGTGGGGGTTGCTCTCTGGATTTTCCCGGGGCTTTATGATGAGGGGCCCATTGCAGATTTCCTGCGGAACTGGGAAATATTTGAAGTCATTCAGTCTGCCGGTATAATGGTAATAATCTTTTATCTCATGGTTATTCTTTTCAGACTTTACCCGGCAAATGTTGCACAAAGGGGCCGTCCGGCTCTGACTTTCAGTATTGCGATGACTATGATTACACTTTTTCTTACTATCATGCTTCTTCTAGTTATTTCTCTCTTCAGGCGGGAACTTCTCTGGAGAAAGGTTGCCATGGTATTGACAAGCCTCGTTGTTATATACTGGTTTATCATGAGTCAGCTTAATCCCGCACTCTTTTTTAAGGGAGCAGGGGGGAAAAGGAAGAAAAAGAAACAGCCTGACCTGGAAAAACAGCCTGATCTGGAAAAAAGATTAAAACTGCTTCTAGAGGGAGAAAAACTTTTTTGTGATGAAGACCTTTCTCTTGGGAAACTGGCCGTTCTGGCAAATGTAACACCCCATCAACTCTCTGCCTATCTAAATAATCATCTCGAAGTAAACTTTAACCAGTATATTAATTGTTTTCGTATTGATGAGGCGATCAGTCTTATGAAAAGCGATCCTGAACGTTCCCTCCTTTCTATAGCCTTTGGCGTTGGATTTAATTCTAAATCCTCTTTTTATGATGTATTTACCCGGACTACAGGGCAGTCTCCCGCGAAATATCGGCAAAATTTTTAAAAAAGCTTTTCCAGAATTATAAATCTGGTCGAGATCTTTAATTTGGTCATCTACTGTTATCATGCGCTGAGATAATTTATAACCAGCAATTATATGAACAGGGGTTGACTATGAGTCGAGCAATACTGGGTATTGATATTGGTTCTATCGCAGTAAGTATAGTGAAGATTTCACCACGGGGAGATCTTTTAAAATATAGCTATGCCTTTCATGAAGGACATATTAAAGAAACTCTTCTCAGTAAATTGGAAGAATACCCTCCCGAAGATATTGCCGGCATTGCTTTAACAGGAGAACCGGGACAGTTTGTACAAACAGGAATTCTCTATGACAGCAGGGTCAGTTATATTAAGGCAGTAAAAAAGCTCCACGGGAAACCCGGTTCTCTTCTTCTTATTGGAGGGGAAAAATTTGGTCTTATAAATTTTGATGATGAGGGGAAGTATCTCAATTACCGTTCAAATTCTTCCTGCGCCGCCGGTACGGGAAGTTTTCTTGATCAGCAGTCACGGCGTCTTAATCTCTCAGGTATAGAAGAATTTTCTGATACAGCAAAAAAGAACCAGGGAAATTTTCCGAAGATTGCATCCCGATGCAGTGTTTTTGCCAAAACAGACCTGATACATGTGCAGCAGGAGGGATACCAGTTAGAGGAGATATGCGATGGTCTCTGTGCTGGACTGGCCCGGAATGTTATTGATACTGTTATGAATAGCCAAATGCTGAAGGAACCCCTGGTTGTGGCGGGAGGTGTTTCTCTGAATGAAGCTGTCGTGCAGCATATCAGGCAAGTCACCGGTACAGGAGCGGTTACTGACGGGGTGGGGCATGTCTACGGTGCCTACGGGGCTGCACTTCAACTTCTTGAAGAAGAAAAAGAAGACCATAATTTTGAGATAACATCCTGGAATGATATAATGCAACAAGAATCGGGAAACCGTTCCTGTCATTACCCGCCCCTTGAACTTATCCATTCTGTTTATCCTGATTTTACCAGTGAATTTAACTATGAGTTCATTTCCCGTGTCAGGGTCTTTCTACCGGTTGAAATAGATATTTATCAGGTTTTAAGTGAAGGAAGTCAGCTGTCTGTGTACCTGGGAATTGATATTGGATCGACAAGCAGTAAGGCCGTTCTCCTGAGCAGTGAAGGGGAGGTCCTGGCGGGGCTTTACACCCGGACCTCGGGACGCCCTGTTGAAGCGGTTCAGACTCTTCTTGAAGCAGTTAAAGATATCGAAGAAAGATATAAGGTTTATTTTACAATCTGCGGCACCGGTACAACGGGTTCAGGAAGAAAATTTATCGGAGAAATAATCGGGGCTGATGAAGCTCTGGATGAGATAACCGCTCACGCCCGTGCTGCATATGAACTCAATCAGGAAGTAGATACTATTATTGAAATAGGTGGTCAGGATGCAAAATTCACTACCATGAAAAATGGAATGGTTACCTTTTCAATTATGAACAATGTATGTGCCGCCGGTACCGGCAGTTTTATTGAAGAACAGGCTAAAAAACTAGACTGTCCTATTGAAGAATTTGCTGCCCGGGCGATGAATACAGCCGCCCCTCTTTCGAGTGACCGCTGTACCGTCTTTATGGAACGGGATTTGAATCAATATATGAACGAAGGGTACCATGTTAATGAAGTTCTGGCTTCGGTTCTCCATTCTGTAAGGGACAATTATCTTACCAAGGTAGCTATAGAGAAAAATATAGGAGAAAGAATTTTTTTCCAGGGAGCAACTGCAAAAAACAGTGCCCTGGTTGCTGCTTTTGAACAGCGTCTCAAAAAACCGATAATGGTCTCTCCTTTCTGCCATCTTACCGGGGCTCTGGGAGTTGCCCTCAATCTTATGGATAGCGGTATAACCGAAACATCTTTCAGGGGTGCGGGAATTTATCAGGATGCTATTCCCCTTCGCACAGAGGTATGTGAACTCTGTACCAATCACTGTAAAATAAGAATAGCCGCTGTGGGGAACGAAACAGTTGCCTTTGGTTTTCTCTGCGGCAGGGATTATAATAATGAAAAGTATGTTAAAACTGAAGGGTCAGGTTTTAATCTGATAAGAGAGAGAAAAAGGATTTATAAAAAGGAAGAAGAAAAAGTCTCTGCTGAAAGTAATCTTCCATGTATTGGTATACCCGCAGGACTTCATCTGTATGATGAACTCTATCTCTGGAAACGGTTCTTTCAAAAAATAGGATTACCGGTAATTACCAGTGAAGGCCAGGGGGACATTCTTCAGAAAGGGAAGCAGGCTGCGGGGGCAGAATTTTGTGCCCCGGTTTCTGAATTGCATGGTCATGTTATGTATTTACTGGAAAACAGTAATTTTGTTTTTCTGCCGGTATTTATCGAAGAGAAACATAAAGGAGCCAGTCTGCCCCAGGAGCGGCGTAACTACTGTTATTATACACAGTTTTCTCCTGCCATTGTTGAAGGTATTTTGAAAGACAATGACCGGTCCCGAATCCTGAAACCCGTTATAAAAAGTCTCGCCGGTAAAAAAAGAATACTTCAGGAGCTTCACCGAATGGTATCGTCTCTTCCCGGTGTTAATAAATCTTTTCGTCAGGTGAAAGAAGCATTTTTTGAGGCTCAGGGAGAATTTGAAAGATGCTCAGAGATTTTTTCTTCCCTCTATAAAAAAAATAAAAATGAAGATGACATCAATGTGGTATTTCTCGGAAGACCCTACAACGTCCTTCCGCCAACCATGAACAAGGGTATTCCTGATATATTTGACCGCCTTGGTGTGCGGGCCTTTTACCAGGATATGATTGCCGATGAGGAGCATGGAGTCACGGGTATTCCAGAGCTTCTGGATGCAGTGCATTGGAAATATGCCGCACATGTGCTAAAAGCCGCAGAGAATGTTGCGGGAACCCCGGGGCTCTATCCGGTTTTCATTACTTCTTTTAAGTGTACTCCTGACAGTTATGCGGTTGAATATTTTAAAAAGATCATGGATGCGGGGAACAAGCCGTATTTGATTCTCCAGCTGGATGAACATGATTCATCTGTAGGATATGAGACCCGTATCGAAGCGGGTATACGTTCATTTAAAAATCATTTTGATAAAGTTAGACATGAAGAAAAAGAAAAAGCAAATTATTTAGAAGTAAATCCTGTTGTATCAAAGGATGTTTCAAGTCTGAGAAGAAAAACTCTCCTGCTTCCCCGGTGGGACGGGTATGTCGGTACTCTTATGGTATCGGTCCTGGATCATGAAGGGATTGACGCAAGGATGGTAGATGAGTCGAAGGAATCTATTCAGCGGAGTCTGAGCCAGAACACCGGACAGTGTATTCCGCTTCACATAATGGTTCAAAATACCGTCGACTATATCAGAAAGCATGAGCTTGATCCGAAAAATGTAGTTATGTGGAATATCGCCTCAAGAATCAGCTGTAATCTGGGTATCTTTCCTTATTATATGAAGAGTCTCTTTGAAGGTATGGAAGAGGGTTTTGATAAAATTGAGGTATATGCGGGTGGTCTGGCCTTTTTTGATTTTTCACTGAAAACTTCTCTTAACATGTTTTTTGCCTATATGTTTGGGGGAATTCTGAGGAAGATGGGATGCCGGATACGCCCCTACGAAATAAATAAAGGGGAGACCGATGCGGTTCTTGAAAGATCTTTAAAAATATTTGAAGCATCTTTCAGGGATGGAACTTCCCGGGAGACTGCAGTAGAGGAAGTGGTCTCTCTTCTTGAGAGTATACCGGTAACCGGTGAAACTGGAAAACCGAAGGTGGCTATTTTTGGTGATCTCTATGCCCGTGATAATGAAATATTAAACCAGGACTTGATAAAAACGATAGAATCTAATGGGGGAGAAGCCGTTACCACACCATACAGTGATTTGATGAAGATAGTTGCAGAACCGTATATAAAAAAATGGCAGCTGGAAGGAAATTACAGTGAAGCATGGAAGGGCAAAGTCCTTCGTCCAGGAGCGGCCCTGATAGAGAAAAAATATATGAAATATTTTAACCGCATACTTCAGGAGAGGCCTCACAGCCTGCCGGGCAGCCCTGAGGAGATCCTCGATCAGTATGGTCTGAAAATTGAACAATCAGGTGAATCAATTGAAAATGCATTGAAGATTATTTCCCTGATTCATACTTATTCAGATATTTCACTGTTTGTTCAGACAAATCCAGCCTTTTGCTGTCCTTCACTGGTAACTGAAGCCATGGCCGGGAGGATTGAAGAGATAACAGGGGTTCCTATTGTTACTATTGAATATGATGGTACGGGAGCGCCAAAAAATAATGATATTATTCCCTATCTCAGATTAAGGGGAGAGGAAGTTAAAGAAAAAGCAGCACCTGGAGAAGAAAAGCTTTCTTCTCGCTGTGAAGACCTCAGGAGTGCCCGTTGATCTTTTTGTAGTTGCGGTACGATTTGATAACAACAGCCGAGCAGCATATATCCGTGATATACCAGAAGGCAATAAAATGGAGATACACTGAAGAGGTGATGGAAGTACCAATAAGGGACCATGATGGGTCAAGACTGTACTGGTGTAATCCATAAAGGAGGGCTGCAGTTGTCAGTGCGAACATGACAGCTATAGCAGCACCGGTAGCAACTATACTTTTATATGTTTTTACGGTTATAATAACCAGGATAATTATCAGAAATACAGCCAAAAAATTCATTCACATCCCCCCGGGATAATTGCGTAAAGTAAATGCCTCTCATCAGCAGTATTCTGTCAATAGTTTTACTCTTATCAGTGTGTGTTGTTTTTTACTGGTGAATGCACCGGGAATAACTTTGAATTTTTTTCCTGCAGTATTCAGAACTGTAGCTGTTGATATGGTACTTTTTGGAATGTTGAAGTTTCCGGTAGAGTCCTTGTAATAATATTACCTGGGATTTTACTGACGGCAGTCGGCGAAGCAGGGTAGTATGCCTGACAATAAAACATTTTCCATAGAGAAGGGTGGCAAAGCGGGACGCCGAAGGACTAAAGGAGATGTCATCTCCCTCCAGGCCGGTGCAAACAGGAACACCTTTCCGATATGGATATATCGCAATGACCTGATTATCTAAAAAGGAAATCAGCCCTGTTTCCCGGGATACCGCTATTCCGCTATTAAGAGTATTTTTAATCAGGGTAATGGTTTTATCAGTCACGATATTATTTATTTTTACGCTATAGCGGCCAGAATATCCGGTTCGGTAAATAATCTCTTCATTATTCAGCCAGCAGGTTTCCCGCGAGGAGCTGATATCTGCTATTTTTTTTATCCCCGTGCCGGAAAGGAGAAGACTTCTGTAGCTGCCCCCACTACCGGCGATTACTAGTTTTTTTAACCGGTCAGGTGAAAGCAGGAGAATCCGTGGATTGAGTGTAGCCAGATGAGAAATGTATTTCTTTCTGGGGAGAAGCAGGCGGTGAATCCCAGCAGAAGGATAGAATTGGAAAAAGCCCCTTTTTCCTTCTTGTATAATCCCCGAGCCTGAAGGTGAATGTGAATAATCTTTGAAAGGGAAATTTGATGTGCGATACTGGATTTTTCCGGAAGCACAATTAACAATACAGAGTTTTTGATAAGGCAGTGAATCTCTGGAAAGGTATAATATCTTGCAGACGAGAAAGCGGCCATTATTGGTAAGAGAGGAAGTTGTTACTGTTCCTGTCAGCCTGCCAATTTCCCTTCGGGAAGATTTTCTTAAATCATAGCGGTATATGACAGTTGCAGATGAAAATTCTTTCAGGTAGATAAGCTGGTTTGCTGAAAGCCAGTGAACAAAAATGGTATTGCGGTCTATAAAGCGTGCGCCGCTGCGGCGATATGCTTCAAGGCGATAATTAAGGAGCTGATGATAGAAGGGATATGACTTGTTCAGGTATATCCGATCAAGGTCAATATCCCTTCCTGCAGCCGGTACTATTAACAGAAAGAGAAAAAAAAGTGAAGCCCGTATTTTCAAAGTACGTACCGCGGTTAACTTTAGCTGCCGGCCTTTTCATCTGTATCAGGTTTAATTGTCTCTTCTTTTAGGGCTTTATCCTTTGAATCGCCAGAGGGAGCCTTTTCATCTTTATTTTCCAGGGGAGGAATAATGAACCGCTGACCGGGAAAAATAAGATCAGGATCTTTTATCCTGTCTTTGTTGGCGACATAAATACGGGGCCAGAGACGGGCATCCCGGTATACTTTCTGTGAAATTCTCCAGAGACAGTCCTTGTCTTTTTTATTATATTTTACGATGTAGATCTGAGAATCTGACACCTCTGAAGGATCTTTTTTTCCTTCTCTGCTTTTCAGAGAAATAGCTTTTTCTTTTTGAACAGTGATACTATTTAACAGTGTTTCGGCTTCAATCGATTTCTGCAGCGAATCGTTAAAAAATTTTTCTTCAATAAGTGTGCTGCTTGAAGAGATGAGGTCTCCTGCTTCTTTAAGCTTATCGCGATAGGTTTTGGTTTCTTTTTCAATCTTTGAATAGAGGTTTTTTACGGTCTCAAGTTTTTCTACGGCAATTCCACGGCCTGTTTTTTCTTTTGCCGAATCGAGAAGTTGCCGGCCTTTTTTAAGTTTTTCATCAAGGGATTGGAGACTGTTTTTTTCGAGAAGAATATCAGTTTCATCAAGGATCACTTTCAGCTCTTTAAGTTCTTCCGGGGAAAATTCACTGCCGCGGGCATTTGCCAGTGTTGCAGACTCGGTACGGAGGCCGTTGATGTCATCCTGGTAGCGGTGCTTAACCAGTGCAGTCTGAACTTCCTTTACCTTGATAGAAGTAGTCGTAATGAGGGATGTGGCTTCACTTAAACGGTTGGCGCTGATTGCTTTCTCTGCAGTAAGAAGATTTTTATCGATTGCATCAAGCTGAGTGACAAATACACTGCCTGGTTTTTTCTGGAGGATATCCTGTACTGAACTCTTAAGTGTTTCAACCTGTCCGCGAAGTTCAGGTACTCGGGCGAGACACTGCTCCTTTGTTTTTTGTGAATAGGTCAGGGAGGCAGATGCAGAATTGTATGACTGCAGGTAGTTTTTTTGTCCCCCGGCAGCGGCTGCATCTTTTAGAGAAGAACCGGCCTTTGCATAGAGTTCAGGTGCATAGTTTTCTGCATTGAGAGCCTCCAGTTCTCCATGCTCTTTCTGGGCTTTTTTCAGCGTATCTGCAGAAAGGAGAGGAAGTGTTTTTTTTATGGCCTTTTGAGACGCTGCACGTGATAGAAGGGCTTCTTTTTTGCCGTTCTTTACATCCTCTTTGGCACAGGAAGTGTGGCTTTTATAGAGAAGTTCCTCTGCTTCTTTGAGTTCCTTCGGGGCATATTTTTCTGCCTGCAGTTTTTTGGCTTCTTCAATAGAATGGCGGGCCCCGGCCATTTCTTTGACTGGAACATCAATCTGGCATGAAGAGAGCACGAGTACCAAGGAACTCAGAAAGATAGTGATGATAGTTGATTTTTTCATGAGAGGTTTCCTGTATTATTAAATAAACTTCCCGGCCTGAACCGGTGTAACAATGCATCCCCGGTAGATATTATTGATTACTGACGGGTAAGCGCCAGTTTGATGCCCAGGGCAATAAATATTACTGCGGAAGATACATTAAGGTACCGTGAGAATGAACTTTTTTCAAGAATAATCCTGAAGGATCCTGCAAAATAGCCAATGAGGCCAAATATAAGGGCAACAAGTACCATAAATATACATCCGAGAATAAATATCTGAATAGGAACGTTCCCCAATTGAGTATTAACAAATTGGGGTAAAAATGCAAGAAAAAAGATGGCGACCTTCGGGTTAAGTACATTCATCAGGAAGCCCTTAAAAAAAAGGGAGGAACCGGTTGTGGTTTCGGTACTTTCTTTCGTTGATGCCGGGTTATTCCGGTGCTTAATCGCCTGAAAGGCGAGGTAGAGAAGATAGCAGACCCCGAAAACTTTAAAGAGATTAAAGGCAATAACTGATGTCTTGAAAATAATTGAAACACCGAGAGCCGCACCAGCGGTATGAATGCTGTTTCCTACGGCCAGTCCGAGGGCAGTCATGACGCCGGCTTTTTTACCCCGGGTGATACTCTGGGTCAGGGTAAAAATGACATCGGGTCCGGGGGCAAGTATCAAAAGAACCGAGGCGGAGAGGAAGAGAAAAAAAGAAGAAGTCTCAAACATTATATTTTCCTGAAATTAAAAATCATAAGTCAGTTTCATTAAAAGGCCGGGATTGTGATCGACAAAGCGCAGGATATCATGCTTCTCCATAATAAAGAGGGATATATCATTGCTGTGCTCAAAGGTATACGCGGCAGGTTCATCACGGTGCATTTTCTGGATTGCCCCAATGGCATCACCCTTTGAGAGAGACGTAATCATTTTGCCTTCCCGGGACACGGTGACAGATCCGTCACGTATTATATAGATAACATCTATAGGGGTTCCTTCTTTTTGGAGTACGCCGCTGTCTTTACGGATTTCTGGAATAAAAATGGATTCAAGCCAGGTCTTCTGGGATGCGGTGCAATGTCTGAAGAAGCTGCTGTTGCTGAGAAGGTTCCATGTTTCACTTGTTCTGATTTTAATGAGCCGATGGAGTGTCAGTTCAAATTCAGTGCCGGTTATAAAATTAAGAAACTGATCACGTTTTATTGTATAGAGCATGCACTCGGTTTCGGCCCGCACATCTGCAGCCCGGGTTCCCCCGGTCAATACCGCTACTTCTCCAAAGTATTCATAAGTGCTGTAGATTTTTCTCTGGTCAAGGTTCCCACTGTCAACCGAAACATTGCCTGATAGAATGATATAGAACCGGTCACCGGAAGTTCCCTTCTTAATAATAAGTTCATCTTTTTTATAGCTGACTTCCTCAACAATATCGAGGAATTCCATTGCTTTTTCTATGGTGATTTCCTGTAAGAAATCAAGATTTTTAAGGATACCCAGAATACGGTATGCCTGTTCAAAACGGGGCGGTTTCGCTTTGAAGTATCGGGTATGCTCAATTCCGAATTTTGCAAGGGTAAGATCTGTTTTCCCGGGAAAATCTTTTTGAGCTATATGATAGATGACGGTATTTTTTTTGACATTTTTTGCCATGGAATCGAGATGGGCAATCGGTGTATGAAGGGGGGGGATGCCCGCTTCATGATAAATGACATCACTGTCCCATGGAAATGCTGTGAGCTCTTCATAGCGTTCTTTTGACAGGACCCCTTCTTCAAAGATCTTTTTGTGAAGGGATGGGTCATTGTTGTGGTCAGATGAATAGACAAATGATTGATCCTGAAATTCCATTTTAAAACCAATAGTTGGAATAGAATGAAGGGTATAAAACATTTCAAATTTTCCACTGTGAATAAAGGCTGGTTTACCGATTTTTACAGGAATAAAATCAAAGAGTTTCATCAGGTAGCTGATGGGCACATCAGAAAGGGCGGAATACTTCCTGAGAAAACTCATCATAACCGTTTCAGTGGTGTAAATGCTGACTTTTCCTTCTTCAAGAATTTTTTGAAAGGTGCCCGCATCATGGTCTGCATGACAGTGGGTCAGGATTATACTTTCAATAAGTTTCGGGTTTACATTTGAATCTTCAAGCCACTCCGTGGAGTTGACGGGAGGATCTACCATTATCCCCTGGTGGTTAAGCCAGATTAGAAAACCTGAAGTATTCTGGTTTGGATCAAAACCATGACTGGGACCGAGACAGGTCACTCCGAAAAGGGGAGGATTGAATGGTTCCGGGAGACGTTCTCCAATTTCATATGTCGGTTTATATTCCATTTTACCGGGAACCCGGGCGATAAAACCAGCTTTGCTGCTGACTTCAAAGTCTTTATCTTCATTGATCGAGATGGTTATGCCTTTATAGGTGAAATGATTATTTTTTATGATGCCGATTTCGAAGAGATTTGAGAATTTATTGTTGTTTCTGAAGTATTCCATTTCACTTCGAAGATCTGCAATATGTACATTGCCGGTTGTGGTATCATAATCAATGGAGAGGTCGAATTCTTTCGGGCCAAAAATAGATTCCTGAAGGACCCCTTTGATACGGGGAAGCTGTTCTTCGCTGCAGAGAATCGTGGTTTTTTTCCCTTTTATAAAGTAGTTGTAATAAAGGGGAAATTCGATTTCCGCAATACTGATGCCTTTTATCCAATTAAACATTTCGTCGGTGAGCACAAAAATCCGGGGAACTCCACCAGGCAGCACCATAGTATCTTTAATTGTCTCTGGCGGTGACCCGAACTGAATATAACCGATTTCTGTTTCTACAAGGTACCCGCCGCGGGGAAGTTGAATATAGTTTGAATCCTGGTTTTGATCAGGTAAATTTTCCATTAAGTTCAGGGCTCCGGTTTTTTTTGAATAGTGCAGAGAATTTACCTTTTTGTCAATCGAAAAGAGTAATTATTCTTTCCTTCGAATAGGTATGCAGAATTAAAGTATATTTATTATTGACAGAATTTGCAACTGTGTAAGTATTATCTAAAATGCTTAATGTGTTGAAAAAGGTTATATTAGATGTCGAAAGAAATAAAGGTGCTTTTAATTTTTGCAGCCTGGATTGTCATACAACCCCTTCTCTTTATGCTGGTAAACCGTTATATTCTCCCCAGATTTGGAATCAGGACCTGAATAAGCGGTAACTGCTCCCTGGAGGGGAGCGAAACAATGGAAGAGAAGCAGGGACAACTTCCTCTCAAAGAATATAAACGAAAAGAATAAGATATCACAAAAGGGAGAATGAGAGGTTTTCCAGCTCTTTTTCAGCCCTCAGAAGAAGGGCCATGGCATATTCTGCATGTGACCACATCAGGGGAGTGGCAAAAGTTATAAAATGAGCAGGGCCGATCGTTTTTATCTGCTCTTCTATATTGTCATAGGCTTTTTTCATATGATTTAATTCTTCAACTATGTGGTCATAGGTCAGATCGGGGACGAGGATTTTGGGCTCAAATTCTTTCTCGTAGTCGTGGCCCGGTTCCCACTCAAGATTTTTGAATTCCTGAAATCGCTCCGGTGTTGTCAGATGCTCACAGAGATAGCCTTCCCGGGAAATATATGAATCAATTTTTTCCATTACAGCATTGCCTTCATCCATTTTTCCGGTGTAGAAAAAATACTGGGCCAGCATGGCGGTATACTGAAGCCAGGGCCCGTTGCCCGCATGTATATGGGTATCAGGATCTTCTATAAAAGGAAGATATCTTTGAAGCATCCCAAGATCGGGATCCCAGAGGGTTTCTTCAATAAATGAGCAGGCATTTTTAAAGGTCTTATTATCCCTGAAGGGAATATCTGTTACTCCGGTGGTGAAGAAAAAGGGGCTGAGAAGGGTAATATCAGGCCTCAGGTCTGCAACTCCATCAGGCTTAAGACGTCGGACATACCGTTGAGCAAGGGAGAATACTTTATTTACTGTGGCCTCGAATCCCGGTTTCAGCTGTCTTTCTGCATTAAAATGATCATTCAGGCTGTAGCGTTCTGCAATTTCCTCGAGTGATTGAAGCATACGGAGATATGCATAATTAACCCATATTGAGTATCCTTCCTCAATGGCTGATTCATGGATTGAAGTAGTAGAATAAAAAAGATGTATTTCATTGCGGTAATAATTTTTCAGGGCAAAGGAAGAACCGAGGGATATAGCATTGAGAAAGCGGTCAAGTTCAGGAATTTCAATGTTTCGATGGCGGGCCGCAAGAAGGTAGCGGCATAAAATAGTGACACCATGGGCCACATTGTCTTCCTGGAGATAGATTCCCTTGTCTTCGGCGGAAATGCCGTACCGCTGTCCCCAGTATCCATCTTCACGCTGGCAGTTCAGAATAAAATGAGCGATTCCCCTGAGAAGGCGAAAGGCATTGTCCCCCGCCTTCAGGGGGGAGTTGGCAAGCATATGCAGAAAGCGTGAGGCACAAGCGCTGTCCCTGGGGTATACGTAGGGGTAACGAGAACCGGGAAGGGTTGCCATGAGGGCACTTCCTTTTTCTGTATCAATGGCACACTGGGTAATGATATCAAGATGCCGATTGATGTCCCTGTTGAGATTCATCAGGCTTTTGGTTATATAGGGCATGTTGGGATCCTGCATCGCATTGGCGCCATACTCACGGCGTTCTTCTACTACCTGATCAAGATTCTTTTTTATCCCCTTATCTTCTTCAATGATAGTATAGAAATCTTTGTCACTGATACAGACCAGGTCGGTATTTTCAGCGGCAATTACTGTCGCATTGCGCTGTTCATCGGTCAAGAGGGCCATTTCTCCAAAAAACTGCCCCTCTCCCAGTATGGATATCAGATGTTCTTTTCCGTTCTGGTGCCGAAAAACATGAACTTCCCCCTTTCTGATGAGATAAAAGGCATCTCCCGGATCATGTTCCCGAAAAACAGCTTTATCTTTGCCGGCAGACCTGAGGGTTACTTTTTCAAGGACCTTTTCAAAGAGTGCATCATTGAGGTGGTTGAATACCGGTACACTGCGAAGATCCCGGCGAAGTTTGCGGTCTATATAACAGGAATCGAGAAGCCCCGAAAGGGTTTCGGATGCAGCAAGTATTTCTTTTAAGTCTTCAGGTAAAATAGAAAGGGTAATCATTGTTGAGGTGGCGATTATTGAATTGTCTCGGGGTTCAGAACTGGTTACAACTTCCTCTCCAAAGAAATCACCATCTTTTAGAGAATAGAGTTCAAAGCGGGGATCATTTTCTGTGGGAATAATCGCGCGGGCAGTCCCGGAGAGAATCAGGTGGAATCTTTCAGTAAACATACCGTGTCGACAGATCAATTCATTGTTTTCAAAGGTTTCAAGGAGCGTCCGGGGTGCAGTTTTTTTCAGGACGGCATCAGGAACATTCTTTAGGAGGGAAACAGAACTGAGTATTTCAGCGGCCTGAAGTGTTTGAAAAAAGGGTATATGCTGTAAAAAGGAAGAGAGACGATCTACACTTTGATTCTTCATGTAATAACCCCTGAGTTCCGGGAATATTTGTTTACCGTGACCTTACTTAGATTTTAGCACCATTTCCGGGATGAGGCAAATATTATTTATATGATCCATGCAATTTGAAAATTTAAAAGAAATGAAGTGGTGCAGACCGGGGGTTTCTTACATTCATGCTGCAGCCTGCAGTAATTAGCTTATTGTTGATAGCAAGAAGGAAAAATTTTGTTTCACGGAAGAAATCTGTTATTAAAACATTGACACTGTTCGAAATTATTACTATCTCTTGTATAAAATCTACGAATGAAGTCAGGAATTTGCAATGTACGAAAAATTGAGTCTTTCAGTCCGTCGAAAATACGGATACGATATAATTGACATGAAAGGAGAAATATCCTTTGAAGAGACAAAAACCTTAGAGGATTTTGTAAAAGGTGAAATCAGCCAGGATACAGAGCATGTTATCATGAATCTTGATGGCGTTCCCTTTATTAACAGTTCAGCCCTGTCTGTAGTCGTAAAATTGATGCAGGAGCTAAAAGAGAGGGGAATAGATCTTTCAATTATGAATCCAAATGAAACTGTCCGGGGGCTTTTTGAGATGACCGGGGTGAAGAAACATTTTAAGTTTATTCGCAACGAAGAGGTCTTAATAGAGAAAATAAAGCAGAAAGAACTCGATTCGGCACTGAATAAGCTTGAAGAGTGATTAATTATAGTTAAAAGATTGACAAAAAATCGACTTTTTTTACATTTACCTTTTACTGTAAAATGATAATGCCCTGCCTGTATGTATTGTGGACCAAGCTACTGTTTTGTTTATTAAAGCATATGCATCCATCTCGACCGGGTAACAGTCATATATCAGAATGAACTTTTTATACGATTAATGTAGAGGAGATATAACAATGAAACGGACATTTCAACCCAGCAAAATTAAGCGGAACCGTAAGCACGGCTTTATGAAGAGAATGAGCACCGCTGAGGGAAGAAAAGTGCTGATGCGGAGAAGAAGAAAGGGGCGACATAAACTGACCGTATCTGATGAAAAGAGGATGCCCAAGTAAACCGTAACGGTGAAACGAAAATACTCACTGAAAGGCAAAAGGCATTTTAAAAATGTTTTTCGGAAAGGGAAGAAGTTAAAGGGAAATTTTGTTCAGATTCTGGTACTGAAATCCAATGAAAACAGGTATCATAAGCAGAATGGAAAGGAACGGGAAGAATTCGAGATCAAAATCGGGTTTTCAGTACCAAAGCGTTTCGGTAAGGCTGTTCGAAGAAACTGGGCCAAAAGGAGAATCCGGTCTATTGTATCGGATTTAATTCCTGAAATGAATGGAAGTTACTGTATTATTATTAAACCGGAACTGCGATTTAGAGAAGAGAAATTTACAGCTATTCAAGAAGAAATCAGAAATCTGCTGGAGAAGGCAGGAGTTATACAATTATGAGTCTTGTTATAGATATTATTAAAGCAACAGGCTCAATGATAGTCCGGGTTATGATACTGATAGTGAAGGGGTACAGGATATTTTTGTCACCCTTGTTTCCCCCTTCCTGCAGGTATTATCCTACCTGTTCTACATATACGATAGAAGCATTGCGCAGGCATGGTCCCCTCAAGGGAGGGTTTCTATCGGCAAAAAGAATCGTAAGCTGTCATCCCTATTCTGATGGCGGATATGATCCTGTTCCTGATTCTTATCATTTTTTTAAAAAGTAGCTTTCAGATCCGGTCCTGAATAACTTCCCCCTTTTTCTTTCCCTGCCCTGAAGTGAGTGCATCTGCCCGACGTATGTTGTCACGGAATAAATTCTATAAGTAGCGGGGACATGACATGGAAAAAAGAACTTTACTGGCAGTAGTACTGTCAGCTGTTGTATGGATTGGATGGTTCCTCCTGGTTGACCCACAAACAAAAAAAACGGAGAAACCCGCAAAACCAGTAGTCACTTCTGAAGAAAAAAAGCTTACCGAACCTTCTGTTAACGATAAAGTACAGAAGCCGATAAGAAGAACCAATGCCCCGGTTGCCATTGCAGGAACCAGAAATACGGGCAAAGAGAAAAAAGTCACCCTTGAGTCTGAGAAATATACAGCTGTCTTCAATTCGCGCGGAGCGGTTATTGAAAAGCTTCTTATTAAAGACCGTAATGTCGAAGTTACGGTAAAAGAAAGTCCCTTCAAGGCTAAAGGGATTCTCGACTTTCCAATACATTTTAATGATAATGAATTTTTATCCGGTAATGCCCTTGACCAGACTGTCTGGTCAATGCGGGAAAAGGATGGGATAGTTATTTTCAGCACCCTTTTCAGGCTTAATGGAATTCCCCTCGAAATTCAAAAGCATTTTACCTTTCAGGCAAAAACCAACAGCTTTATTGTTGAATATCATTTTATAAATCGCGGCAGGCATGTTTTGACGCTGCCGAACAGTTCTGTAATCGTATCCCCTACTGATATCGTAGGTCCCCGTCTCGATTATACTAATTCGTATAATACTCTTTCTGGTGTTTATTCCCAGGATGGAGATTATGAGACGGAAGCAAAGGGAAGCGGCATGTTTTCCAAGGCAGGGATTCTCAAAAAACAGGAAGGAAATATCGAATATGCCGGTGTATCGAGCCGCTATATTCTTGCCCTGATGAAGCCGAAGGATTTCACCATATCCGGTTCAGTAATGGATAATAGAGAGGGAACCGGTTTCAGAACGGGAATGTATATTAAGATGGATCCTCTGCAGCCTGGTGCAGAAGTTGTCAGAGCCTTTACGGTGTATGTCGGTGAAAAGAAGGAAAAGCTTCTTATGGAAGTAGACCCTGGCCTAAAGGAAGCCGATGATGTCAGCTTGATTATTGAACCTATCAGAAAATTTGTCTTGTTTGTTATATTAAAATTGAACGGACTTTTTGGCAATCTTGGCTGGTCTCTCGTGGTATTCTCAATTTTAACCAAAATTGTGTTTATGCCTCTGACTAAAAAGTCTACAGATTCAATGAAAAAAATGCAGGCCCTTACACCGAAAATTAACGAATTAAAGGCAAAATATAAAGATAAACCCGATGTTATGCAGCGGGAAATGATGGGCCTTTACAAGGAAAACAAGGTTAATCCTATGGGAGGCTGTCTTCCCATACTGCTGCAAATGCCCTTTTTCTTTGCTCTTTACAGTGCCCTGATCAATGGCATCGACCTGTGGCAGGCGCCTTTTATGCTCTGGATGCAGGATCTGTCGATGCCTGATACCATTGCTCAGGTCGCCGGCTTTAATGTCAATATTCTGCCGGTGCTGATGACGGTATCAACATTTCTTCAGCAGAAATTGACCACTGTTGATACAGGAGCAGGACAGCAGCAGAAAATAATGATGACGGTCATGCCGTTGATGTTTATTTTTATCTTCTGGTCCATGCCTTCAGGGCTGGTGCTCTATTGGACATTGCAGAATGTATTCCAGGTTGCACATCAGCTTGTAGTAAACAAATTTGGAAAAGAAAAGAACTAATTGATTATAGAATATAGAACCTATGGAGGCACTTTATGAAAGTGATCGAAATGGAAGGAAAAACGGTCGATGATGCCACGAAAAAGGCTCTTGATGAGCTTGGAATCAGCGATGCCTCAAAGGTAACCATAGAAGTACTTGAGCAGGGGAAAAGTGGAATCTTTGGGTTTGGCGTATCCAAACAGGCAAAAGTAAGAGTTTGTTATAATGAAACTACCGGAGATGTAGGCGGTGCAACCAGCGATATCCTGTTAAATATTCTTAAGCGGATGGGACTGGAAGGAACTGTTAAGGATATTAAAGAAGGTCAGGAAAAGGTTTATGTTGAACTGGAAAGTTCCCGGAACAGCGGACTGATTATAGGCCGAAAGGGGAAAACTCTTGAAGCTCTGCAGTTTATGGTCAACCTGATGGTAAACCAGAAAACTGGAAGCGACAAAAAAATAATTCTTGATATCGAAGACTACCGGGACAAGAGAGAAAAGGCGTTGAAAAAAATGTCTCGAGACATTGCCCATAAGGTTAGTAAAAGCGGAAAACCCTGGACCCTTGAACCGATGAATCCCTTTGAAAGAAGGCTGATTCACCTGGCGCTTCAGAATGACAACAGGGTAACAACAAAAAGTGAGGGACAGGGTATTTATCGTAAAATTAAGATAATGCCGTCAAGCCACTAAGTCATGCAGGAAGATACAATATGTGCACCGGCAACAGCGCCGGTTCAGTCACCAATTGCAATTATCAGAATAAGCGGCCCTGAATCTCTCAGGGCCGTTTCTGCCTTCTTTACCAATGCGTCACGGCTTACTCCAAGAAAAGCCCTTTTCGGATCAATAAAAAAGAATAATCAACTGATTGATGACGTCATCATCATTTATTATCAGGACCCCGCAAGTTTTACCGGGGAGGAAATGATTGAGATATTCTGTCATGGCAATCAGATTATCGTTCATCGCATACTGGATCTCCTACATACAGAAGGTGTCAGGCTTGCGGAACCGGGGGAGTTTACCCGCCGTGCATTTTTAAAGGGAAAGATGGACCTTACAGAAGCAGAGGCTATTCATCAAATAATTACCGCCCGAAGTTCCTGGGAAGTAGAAACAGCACTGAAACAGATGCATGGATCTCTCCGTGAAGTGGTGGACAGCCTGAGGGAACAAATAATTGAATTGAAGGCAGATATTGAATCGGGCATTGATTTTATAGAAGAAAATATTGAATTTATCTCGAAGGAAGAAGCGGTTCAAAAAACTGAGGCCCTTTGTTCAGAAATAAAATCATTACTTGAACGATGTCGAAATGGGGAACGAGCATCAAAGGGTGTGGATATTACTATTGCGGGACGCCCGAATGTCGGAAAATCGAGCCTTTTGAACCTGATGCTTAATCAGGACAGGGCAATAGTCTCAAGTGTTCCGGGAACAACACGGGATCTCATCAGGGAAACCGTTGAAATTGAAGGACTCCAGGTAAACTTGATAGATACGGCTGGTATTGATACACCACATGATGAAATTGAACGAATAGGCATTGAGTTAAGTCACCGGAATATTGAAACTGCCTCAATTGTGCTTGTTGTTTTAGATGGGACTACAGGCCTCATTGATCAGGATAAAGATATTTTGAAGGAAGTAAAGGATAAAAAGGCTCTCTTCCTGATAAACAAGCAGGATATCGCTGACCAGGAAAAGATTCATGAATTAGCACATGAGCTTCCCGGTCCGGCAATAGAAATTTCAGCGTTAAAAGGAACGGGATTAGAGGAAGTAAAAGAAGCTTTGGGCAAAATTTTTCATAACGAATTTGTTGATATCAAAGACAGTTTTATTGCTGATAAGCGTATAATCTACCTTCTTGAAAAGGCAATCAATATTGCTGAAAACTGCCTAGAGCTTATAAGAGCAGGAGAACCGCCTGAAATTATTGCCTTTGATCTACAGGATATACAGGAAACCCTTGGAGACATTACAGGAGAAATTACTCCCGATGATGTTTTGGGCTCTATTTTTACAAGATTTTGTATCGGGAAATAGTTACCTGATATGAGAAAAGATGTTTTGTATTGATGGAAAATCTTTGCTGGATGTAGAAATCAGATATTCTTTTAGTTGATAATTATTTTCAATGATTTCTCTGTAGTCCGGTTTCCTCCCGGAAAGATATCGAACAAGACCGCCCGCTTTAAGTATGATGGGGATTGCACCAGCCCAGTCCCAGAGATATGCTTCCCCAATGAAAGCGAGAACCCTGTTACGCCGGTTGTCGACGGTAAGGCATGCATGTAATGCTGTTGAACCAAGATTCCGAATTTTGCCAGGGAAATCTATATTAAAAATTCCGGGAATTTCCGATGCATAAAAAATATTTGTCTCTTTTTCAAGTAAAATATCCTGGTCTACGGTAACGGGGATATCATTGAGGTAGGCGTGATCGTTGTCGTTGCGAAAAAACATATCACTACCGGGACTGTATACAAAACCATACAGGGGATTAAAGCCAGTAAAAATACCGATTGATATACACCAGATAGGGAGATGCATTGAATACATTGCAGTTCCGTCAATAGGATCGATGATAAATGCAAGAGTATCATCATTAAGCAGTCGCTTTGATCGGTCAAAATTTTCTTCATGAATAAATACTGCATGAGGAAACCTTACACTTAATTCCGAGATGAGAAGCTCCTGAACTTCAAAGTCTGCCCTGGTGACAATAGTACTGTCACCTTTTCGTGTAATAGCGAGGTCACTCTGTTGGATATTGAGAGCAACTTTACCTGCCTTCTTAACCAGGCTTTGAATAAATTGAAAGTCATCAGGTGTAAAAATTTCTACCATAATTGTTTCCTGTAAAGGGCAATACTATAGTCGAGTTTAAGTAATTCAACCTTTATTTTTAGAACTTTTCAACAAAAGAAAGACTTAATTTGCACCAGTGTAAAATATTATTTTTCAATCCTGAATAAATTTGTCGATAATTACAAGTAAGTAGTGTATGCTCTAAAATTAGCGGAGTTAAAGATAGATGAAAGAAAGTGAAAAAATTAAAGAAATTCTTCGTCTCGGTTCTGAACTGAATACAATTCAGGATGTGGACATTCTTCTAGAAAAAATTCTTCTTGAGGCCCGTAAATTTTTAGATGCTGATGCGGGGACTATCTATGTCAGGGAAGACGATGAACTGGTCTTCTCACATGCACAAAATGATACCCAGCAGTCAAAACTCCCTGAGGGGAAAAAGCTTATTTACAGTACCTTTACATTGCCTATAAATGAAAAATCTATTGCAGGATATGTCGCTTCAACCGGCGAGGCTCTCAATATCCAGGATGTCTATGATATCGGGGATGATACTCCGTATCATTTTGACCCCGCTTATGATAAAAAAGCAAAGTACACCACCAGATCCATGCTGACTGTACCCCTGAAGAACCTGACTGGGGATATCCATGGGGTGATTCAAATTATTAATTCTCTCGATTCTGATGGAAATATAACGGTTTTTACCGATGAAGATGAGCTCTATGTCTCTCATTTTGCCAGTTCTGCAAGTATGGTTCTTCAACGAGCACAGATGACCAGGGCCCTTGTGCTTCGTATGATTCAGATGGCCGAATTAAGAGACCCTAAAGAAACGGGGCCTCATGTTAATCGGGTAGCATCATATGCAGTGGAGATTTATGAAAAATGGGCTTATAACAGGGGAATTTCTGATGACGAAATTCAGAAAAACCGGGACGTTTTACGAATGGCCGCAATGCTGCATGATGTTGGGAAGGTAGCTATATCAGACACAATTTTGAAAAAGCCTGCCCGGTTTACTGAAGAAGAATTTGATATTATGAAGGGGCATACTTTTTTGGGGGCCCGGCTCTTTAGCAATAAGCAGTCTCGATTTGATGAAATATCAGCCCTGGTAGCGATGCAGCATCACGAAAACTGGGATGGCACTGGATATCCAGGTGTTGTTGATCCCGACAATGGAGAGGCGCTGGATAAAGACAGTAAAGGCAATCCTGCAATATTGAAAGGTGAAGAAATCAGTATCTTTGGGAGAATTGTCGCTCTGGCGGATGTTTTTGATGCCCTGTCTTCCCGGCGTGTATACAAAGAGGCCTGGACTGAAAATGATGTTCTTGAAGAGATTAAAAAGCTGAAGGGAACAAAGTTTGATCCTGAGCTGGTAGATGTCTTCTTTGATATACTCGATGTTCTTCGATCCATTCAGGTACGATACCCAGATAATAGCTGAAAATTTACCTGTGTAAATAGAGAAAATAGCGAAGGTCTATCTGTGTTTTTAGGCGGCATGTTTGTGCTTGTAGATGCAGCGGATCGGAGATTTTATGCTTTGGAGGTTTTTAAGTGGAAACTTTTTCTGTACGAACCGGCAGTCATGATGAACTGATTGACATAACTGCTGAGGTTCAAAACATTCTTCACAAAAATGGAACGACTGACGGCCTTTGCTGTGTATATACTCCTCATACGACCGCAGCAATAACCATAAATGAAAATGCTGACCCGGATGTTCAAAGAGACCTGCTGCTGGGTTTAAAACATTTTAAACTTGAGGAAGTTCCCTTCAGTCATATGGAAGGGAATTCGCCCTCTCATGTAAAATCTTCACTTTTTGGCTGTTCAGAGTTAGTAATAGTTGAAGGTGGTTCTCTTCGTCTCGGAACCTGGCAGGGTATTTATTTTTGTGAATTTGACGGACCACGGCAGCGGAAAGTTCATGTGCAAATTCTTCCGGGGTAGTATGAAAATTATTTATATTGCATCACCACTCGGATTCTCCGAAACAGGCAGATTTTTTTTATATGAAAAACTTATACCGGTAATTAAAAAAACTGGTTTTAGAGTACTGGACCCGTGGAAATTAACTGATGAGAAAAAAATCAAAGGAGTCACTCTAATTACATCATGGGAAGAGAGAAAAAAAGCCTGGGAAAAACTAAATGTCATCATCGGCAGAAATAATGTAGAGGCAATAAATTCATCTGATCTTCTTCTTGCTGTTCTTGATGGTACTGATATCGACAGCGGAACAGCTGCTGAAATCGGATATGCCTCAGCAAAGGATAAACTGATAATTGGTTACCGGGGTGACTTCAGACAGACTGGTGACAATGAGGGATCTATGATAAATCTGCAGGTGGAGTATTTTATTTCAAAAAACGGTGGGCAAATAGTCTCATCATTAGAAGAATTGGAAGTTTATTTAAAGAAGTATCTATAGCGGAAAAGGGAAATATCATGAAGAAAATTATTTCAACAGATCAGGCTCCGGGTGCAATTGGACCTTACTCGCAGGCAGTGGAAGCAGGCAATTTTATATTTATTTCCGGTCAGCTTGGATTAGGTGAGAAGACTGGGGAATTTATAGGGGCTTCTGTGGATCAACAGGCCCGAAAGGCCCTTGAAAATATCGGAGCAATTTTAAAGGCTGCGCATCTTTCTTTTAAAGATGTTGTTAAAGTAACAGTTCTACTTGCAGATATAAATGATTTTGCCAAGGTAAATGAAATCTATGGAGAATTTTTTATTGCTGATTATCCTGCCCGTGCTGCTTTTCAGGCTGCGGGGCTTCCTAAAGGCGCCCTGGTTGAAATTGAAGCAATAGCCTGTCGATAATAATTTTCAAGAAATCTCATCAGTCGTATCAGGAAAGATATCTTCCTGTGTGAATCCTTCATCACACTGGTTGAAGGGAAGCTTCAGGTGCTCATAGGCATGTGCTGTGGCCATTCTGCCCCGGGGAGTCCTTTTTAATAATCCAATCTGAACAAGGAATGGTTCATAAAAATCTTCAATTGTATCTGTTTCTTCGCCAACTGAAATAGCAATTGTTTTCAGGCCAACCGGACCGCCATTATACTTATCTATAATAGTATGAAGTATTTTCCGGTCCATATCATCAAGACCAAGGTCGTCAATATCGAGCTTTTCAAGGGCATATTTTGTTATATCAATATCAATACTGCTGTCTCCATGGACGATAGAAAAGTCAGCAACACGTTTTACAAGCCGGTTAACAATTCGGGGAGTCCTTCTTGATCGGCGGGCAATTTCCAGGGCAGCCGAATCAGAAATATTATTGCCGAGAATACGGGCTGAACGGGCAGCTATCACCTGTAGTTCATCGGGGGTATAATAATTTAGTCTCAGGGGTATGCCAAACCGGTCCCGAAGGGCAGAAGTCAGAAGGCCTGTTCGTGTTGTTGCACCCACAAGTGTAAAAGGGGCAAGGTTAATTTTTATACTTTTTGCACCGACCCCCTGACCGACTACAATATCAAGTGTTCTGTCCTCCATCGCGGGATAAAGAATCTCTTCTATAGCAGGAGAAAGGCGATGTATTTCATCGATAAAAAGAAGGTCGTTTTCTTCAATGCTTGTAAGAATTGATGCGAGATCACCGGCTTTATCAATTATGGGGGCAGAAGTCGCTTTAATGTTAACACCCAGCTCATGGGCAATAATGAACGCAAGGGTCGTCTTTCCTAGACCGGGGGGACCTGAGAGCAGGACATGGTCAAGAGGTTCGTTTCTTTTGCATGCAGAATCTATAAATACTTTTAGATTTTCTGTAATTTTTTTTTGCCCGATAAAGTCCTTCATGTGGGCAGGGCGAAGATTATTACCAGTGGTAAAATCATCCCCTTCTATCTTTCCAGTGCTTATAATTCGGGAGAGGTCATCCATAGATGCGTGGTTATTTTCCAGTTTTAAGCTTTTTAATGGTTTTTAAGATTGATTCAGGAGTTTTCATCTCAAGAATACTATTTCGAAGTTTCTCATCGCTCATCACTTTTGCAATATTAGCAAGAGTCTTAATGTGCTGAGTCAGCTTATTTTTTGGAACAAGGAGAAGAATTGCTATCCTGACCGGATTATTGTCAATTGAATCAAAATCGATACCTTTCTGGCTTATTGCCATAACTGCAACAATATCATTGACCCGTGATGTGGTACAATGCGGTATGGCAACGCCGTTTCCAATCCCGGTACTCATTGATTTTTCCCTTTCGACAAGCGCGACTTTGACACTATCGAGGTCTTCTTTGTTGATCTGCTTGTTCTTAACAGCGAGATCAATCATTTCATCGATGAGTTCCCAGCGGTTTTTTGACTTCGCCTTTATAATAATGCTGTTTTTTTTCAGGCTATCTACTAAGACCATATTTTTTCCTGTGTATGGATCCGAAAATTATCGGATCAAGGCAAATGTACTTTTTTCTTACTAATTAGTCAAGTCTATAAAAAAGAATGAAGAGAAATCAAATGCGTATTTCTGGCATGATAAAGGAAGATTTTCTGGAAATTGGCGGTAATATCAATTATTTACACTTTCATGGTAAACTTCCGTTTCGAAATTTTTTTACAAGCATTATATGCAGGAGCTTTGTTTTCCCCGTAACGTTCAGGCAAAAATGGACGCGGTTTTCACAAGGTTTAATCTGCGGGTTGATTGATTTAAATATATGCATCCCTTCAGATGAAAAAAGAGAAACGCTGGTCAATTCTATCATGTATCTATCCTGAAGGATTCATAACCGAGGACAAGGAAATACTGTATGCGGTCATAAAAATAGATTATCCTGTTATTAATTTCCAGTGTTGCATAAATATCGAGCACAGAGGATAAAATTTGTTTGCGGACAACCTGCATCCAGATAGCCTTGCGGCTCAGGGCCATTGCCTGAAGGAGCAGGGGAAGGGGTAACTGATCACCTGCGAGAGCAATGCCATTTTCAATAAATTCTTCAAGGCCCAGGGTGTCTGATTTTCTGTTCAGCCAGAAAAGTATACTTTTAAAAATATTCTGCTGAAGCCGCCTGAGGCCTTCTGTATGGTTAACCAGTTCTTTCATCGTTGATGTTATTTCTTGCAGCCATAATCCTGAAATTTCTTCATGATGCTTTTCAATCATTTCTTTCAGCAGCCTTGTCAGGAGATCAAGGTGAAGGTCAGTGTCGAGGGGAAGTTTTTTTTCATATTCAGGAAGGTATAGCTTCACCGAGTCGGCCAGATTCCAGAGATGGCGATATCGTTCTGTGTAAATAGTTACTGCTCGAGTGTTCGATTCCCAGGCAAGTTTTGGAATTTTTGAGATGGGGAAGTAAGAGGCCTCAATGGCATCATCTCCAGCCTGCAAGGGGCCTCCCGTACGGCGTACTTCATAGGCAACAATCACAAGGGGACCATAAAAATAATTATCAACAGTGTCAACATCAACAAGGCTGATAATTCCACCAGTTACCCCTGCTTCTTCTTCCAGTTCACGGAGGGCAGCTTCTTCCACCTTTTCTCCTGATTCGGCAAACCCCATGGGAAGACACCATTCTCCGCGATAGGGATCATTTTTTCGCTTAACGAGAAGAATGTTTCTTTTCTCGTCGACAACAATACAGCTTGCAACGGGAAGGGGATTTTCATAAAAAACTGTTTCACAGCTTGTGCATATACGTCGTGAACGGCCTTCAATTTCTTTTGTTGTGATACCAGATCCGCAATGGGGGCAGAATAGTTGTTCTTTTTTCATAATTTTGTCGCTCCAAAGTTACAGCGGAAAACCGCGTCATTTTTATTAAGAGTAATAGAGCCTTTTTCTTTTACGGTGTTGTATATTCGTTCTGCCAGGCAGGCTTCAATATCGAGTATCCTGTCAGGAAATCTGTTAACAACTTCCTTATAGAAAAGATGTTTTTTTTTGGCTATGTAATAAATGCAGTCATCGACAGTTTCACGATTGAAGTATAAATGATTTTCATAAAGAATACGGGAGACCCGGGGGAAGTGCTGCTGAAGAAGCTGAGTGCCATTTTCTGATGAAAAGGCCCTGAAGAGTTGGTTTATTAGAAATTCATCGGGTATTGAAATTTTTATTCGGGAGAGACAGGGAGGGAGCAGTCTTATCACCTCTTCAAGAGTATGGGCGCTGTGGGTAATTGCAAGAAAAATGCCTTCGGGAGCCAGTATCCGTGAGATCTCACCCGTTAGTTCAGGGAAAAAATATAGAGAATAGCTGGCGATAACAAGATCGTATGAACCGGCGGTCATATCTTTAATGCTTTCTGCCCGTGCATTTACAAACTTCCCTTTGTAGCCTGTTGCCCATATTGAATGGAGAAATGGATCATGATTGTTTTCTACAAGGTCGAGGCCGGTAATTGATGCCTGGTTATGGAGGCGATTCTTGAGCTTTTCTGCAAAGAATCCATATCCACATCCAAGTTCCAGGATATTTTTACAGGAAGTGAGGTCAAGTCCCTCAAGGGCAACATCACGTATGTCCCGCTTATTGGAAGAGTGCTGCTTGATAATATGTCGTGTCACAAAGAGGTCATAAATTTCCTGGTATGTTTCACGGATATCTTCCTCGGAAAAAAGATCCTGCATATTGTTTACCTCAATGTTAGTGTACCACTTAATGTGTATCTTCGTCAAGAGCCTCTGTCTTCCTTTCAAATACTGTTGACAGAGCCAACTTTTGAAAGTATTGTCATAGTATGGAGAATTACTATGAAAGAAATTAACGATGTACAATACCGAAAGCAGTTTGAAGATAAAATTATTGATTTTGACGAATTTGTTTTACTGGTGAAGCCGGGGAATAGAATTTTTCTTTCGAGCGGTCCTGCAGCGCCTGTTCAGACGATTATTGATCTGGTCAAATCAAAAAACCTCCATATCCAGGACCTTGAGATCATTCAATTGATAACCGTCCTCGAGGAAGAGAATAACTTTGATTTCTCAACAACCCGTTTCAGGCTGAGAACCTTTAATGTGGGTGAAAGTATAACCAGAGAGGTACAGGAGGGAAATGTTGATTTTATTCCGGCAAACCTGATTGAGATTCCTGCTATATTTTCAACTGGAGCCCTCAGTGTGGATATTGCAATTATACAGACAACACCTCCTGATGAACGCGGCTTCATGCGTCTCGGCATTGCTGTTGATGTAGCGAATCTTGTTATGAAAAAGGCAGATCTTGTTATTGCAGAGATAAATCCTAATGTGCCGGTTACCTATGGAGAAACAACAATCCATGCAGACCAGGTTGATTATATGATTGAAAGCTCTCATGAGATGATTGTACGGGAGCGGATGCCTGTTGATGCAACGCTGGACAGGATTGGATGGCATATCAGTAATCTTATTATGGACGGCGCAACGGTAGTTCTTCATGTTGGCAGAATTTTTGATGCAGTAGCATTTTATTTAAAAGATCGGAAAAATCTTGGCATACTGACCCATGTTATTTCAGATTGGGTTATGGACCTTATTGAATCAGGGGCTATCTCTCTCGAGCGGAACCGTTTTACCGGGGGCCTTATCACAACAAGCTACTGCTATGGTTCCAAAGAGCTTTATGAGTATATAGATCGCAACCCCTTGTTTGAATTTTATCCTATTGCATTGCTCGCTAATCCTTTCGTTATACGGCGGGTTAACCGGCTGGTGAGTATCATGAATGTTAAAAAGATTGATGTCACTGGTGAATCTGTAATATTTCATTCAGGGGATAACCTTCTTTCGGGATACGAGAGCAAGTTGAATTTCGCAGTTGGAGCAACATTCTCAAAAAAGGGGAAGGCCATTGTTGCCCTGCGGTCAGTTGACCAGAATGGGAAAAGCAACATTGTTCTTTCTCATGATGATGCCGATGCAAGCAGGGTTCGGTCAACACTGGGGGTAACCCGCTATGTAGTAACTGAGTATGGTGTAGCTAATCTCTTCGGTAAATCTGTCAGGGAACGACTTCTCGCTATGATTGATATTGCTCACCCGGATCATCGAGAAAGTCTTCTCTCTGAAGCGAAAGATTTTGGTTATGCTTACTCTGATCAGATCTATGTGAGTCAGCACGCAATGAATTATCCCTTTGATCTTGAGACTACCGCTATGTTTAAAAACGGTCTCGAGGTAAAGTTTCGACCCATAAAATCATCAGATGAAGATTCAATGCGACGGCTTTTTTATCAGTTTTCTGATGAAGCAAAATACTTCAGGTACTTTGTACGGAAACCGGTAATGCCACATAGAGAAATGCAGAAATATGTTAATATTGATTATACAACTATTCTTTCCATTGTCGGTATTGTCGAAAAGGATCGAAGTGAAAAGATTGTCGCCGAAGCGCGTTTTGCTTTTGATAAGCTCAATGATAATTTTGAGACTGCCTTTATTGTAGATGAACAGTACCAGGGCAAGGGGATTGCTACCTTTATGTTGAATTACCTGATACGTATTGCCAGGGAGCGTGACATCAGAGAACTGATTGCTTATGTTCTGCCAGAGAACCGGAGTATGATTAAGGTTTTTGATCGGGCCTGTGTACCGGCTGAAAAGGGCTTTGAAGACGGGGTAATGGTAAGAAGGCTTTATCCTCAACAGGCAGAATCATGTGAAGCTGAAACAGGAGAATAGATTTTATGAAACAAGAAGTGGCTTTGGGAGTTTCATGCGCCGCCCCTTAACTTTGGAAAAGGAAGTAAAGAAGTCTCTGCTGGTGAGTTCAAGAAATTTCCGATAGGGAGTTTCTTGAATATAAGCAAAAAATTCATTCAGTTCGTTCTCAAAATGATTGTCAAAATCCTTTCGTGAATGGCCATGGGCGGCTTTTCCCTTACTCATGCGGCGTATATCGCCATTAAAGTCGGGATTGATGTGGTACAGCTCGTGGAAAATGACTCTTAGTTTTTCCCGGGCATCGAGATCAAAGAATTTAGTCATGTAAAAAAAAATCAGGTATTTCTGCCTGACTTCGTCTCTTTTAACCGGGGGCATTTTATACCGCCGGCCGCGATAGGTAACCTGCTCAGCACCTCCTTCAAAGAAAAGTGGAACCAGCTTCCCGTAGATGCCGCCGCGGCTGTTTTTTCTATTCGATGCAATACATACAGTTATCCGGGATAGATCGAGAAAGCTGAAGAGCTGAACGTGTATTGAGATTTCCTGAATTATCAGGGTCAGCACATCGGTTAAATCAATGGAATCGTGTATGAGGGTTTTCTGGTTCATGGCTTTCAGTTGGTTTCGGCCATTGAAACCATCTCTTCAGCATGCTGAAGGGTTACTTCAGTAACTTTTTCTCCTGCAAGCATTCGGGCTATCTCACGGATTTTTTCTCTTCGCCCAAGGGGGCGCACGCCAGTTGTTATTCGATCACCGGACTTTCCTTTTTCAATGAAGTAATGACTGTCAGACAGGGCTGCTATTTGAGGAAGATGAGTAATCAACAGTACCTGTCTATTGCGCGCAAGGGACTTTAATTTTTTTCCTACAACATCTGCTGTCTGACCGCCTATTCCGGCGTCAACCTCATCGAAAATAAGGCTTTCGACAATGTCAGCTGAGAGGATTACATTTTTAATAGCCAGCATAATCCGTGACATCTCTCCTCCTGACGCAGCCTTACGGAGTTGGCGCAGCTCTTCTCCAGTATTTGCAGACATGAGAAATTCCACCCGGTCAAGGCCGTGGGGATAGAGAACGTATCGTTTATTATCTGCTTCTATGTCACCATCAGGGCTCAGTTCTCGTTTGATTGATACACGAAATTCAGTACCTCCCATGCCGAGGTCTGAAAGCTCTTTCATGACAAGCTGTTCAAGTTTTTGTGCCGATTCTTTTCGGGCTTCGGAGAGGGACAGGGCCTTTTCTTTAACTTCCTTCATTACTTTTTTTTCTTCGTCTTTGAGTCTTTCTATTTCTTCTTCGCTTGATGTTATCGCATGGAGTTCCCGGCGGGCTTTTTCTGCATAGTCAAGAATCTCATCAATTGAATCGCCATATTTCTTTTTTAGTGACGAAATAAAAGCGAGTCGTTCTTCGATCTGGTTGATTCTTTCCGGTGAAAAATCTATTCGTGTCCGGTACTCTCGAAGATAGACGGCTACGTCTTCGAGAGAATAAAAAGCTTCAGTGAGATTGGTCAACGTATTGGCAAGATCTGTATCGTATTCTGCAACTGATGAAAGGCTCTGTTCGGCTTTTTTTAATTGCTGAAAAACGCCTCCTTCACCACTGAGAAATTCGGCGGCGTGGTTTATTCCGGTAAAAAGTTTTTCAGCGTTGGCAAGAATGTTTGCTTCGCTTTTTAATTCGACTTCTTCTGATGGAATAAGTTCTGCGGCATCGATCTCTTTTATTGCAAAGGAATTATATTCGATACGGCGAAGTTTTTCCCGTTCATCGATTTCAAAGGAAGTTAATTTTTCACGTATGCGGCCCAGGTGGTCATGGAGCTTTCGGATATCATTAACTTCCTCTCCATGATTTCCAAAATTGTCGAGAAGTTCACGGTGTCTGGAAATTTTAGCTATATTCTGATGTTCATTCTGCCCGTGGATATCGAGAAGATATTCTGAAATATCCCGAACCTTTGAAAGAGGAACCTGGATGGTGTTGACGAAACAGCGTCCCTTACCGCTGGCATAGAGTTCCCGGCGAAGAACCATTATATCATCTTCATACTCAATGCCGTATTCATCGAGAAGTTTTTTTATGTGAGGTATGGTATTAATTTCAAAGGTACCTTCGAGGAATGCCTTTTCAAAGCCGCTTCGGATCATGTCCGTGGTCATTTTTTCACCGAGAACACCGGAAATTGCATCAATGAGAATTGATTTCCCCGCACCAGTCTCGCCGGTTAGGACATTTAATCCCTTCTTAAAGGAAATAGTAATATCTTCTATAATTACAAAATTTTTAATGCGTAATTCTGTCAGCATTTTTTGTTCCTGTGGTGATATTTATTGTCCCCAACTGAGTTTTTCCCTGAGGATGTCATAGTAGCTTTTTTCCGGGTGATGTACGAGTGTAACCCTGTATTTTGATAAACGGAAGAGAACTTCATCGTTTCCTTCAATGTGGATAGCTTGCTGTCCGTCTATTGTCAATAATAAATTTTTCAACTCCGTTTCTACGCGTGCTTTAAGGACGGATTCTGCTGGTATCAGCATGGGCCTGATACTGAGAGCGTGGGGGCAGACAGGAGTAAAAAGATAGGCATTTGAAATTTGAGGAGAGATGATTGGACCGCCTGCTGAGAGGGAATAAGCAGTAGACCCCGTGGGAGTTGAAATTATCAGACCGTCACCGGAATAATGATTAAGAAAACGACCGTTGATTTCAAGCCTGAGACTGATAGCTCGAGAAAAGGAACCCTTTGAAAGAACAGCATCGTTAAGGAAGAAAAGGGACCCTGACTCTTTGCCTTCATGGATATGTACTGCTTCAAAAAAAGAACGATAGCCTGTTTCAAGTTTATTATTCAAGGCCAGGGGAAGAAAATGTTCACATTCCCCGGGATTAAATTCGGTAAGAAATCCAAGGGTACCACGATTGATGCCGAATATAGGCTGACCAGTTTCAAGGAACATGCGTGCTGTCCTGAGAAAGGTTCCATCACCACCAATGGCGATGACAAGGTCTGCTTTTTGGGTAAAATCGTCTTGAGGTGCTATGTAGTTATACAGTCCATGCTGCCGGGCCAGATCATAATCAGGCAGCATAATCCCGGCATCATGCTCTTCTATCAGTGATATAAGATTATGGATTGTTTCCAGGGATGATTCATCTCCCGGGCGAAAGTTTATGGATACTATTTTTTTCATTTGCAGTTTTTATTGTTTTTTCGATTGTATTGCCGTATTGAGTCAGGAGTCAATTAAAAATCAACTTTTTACGAGTATGTATGAGTAATAAATATTCATATTTAGTCCTCATGAGAGAGATACGAATAAGAGAGGGAGGAAATGAAAAATTTTTTGAAATTAGTGAAAAAGCGCAAAAGAATCATACATTGCTGACAGTATACATCATATCTTCGTCTCTATCCAGGGGGCGAGCACAAGAAATTCCGGGTTCCTGAGATTTTCTTTATTATATTCAAGTGGCTTCATGTTTTCAAATTGAATCATGCGACACCCGGCTTCAGTTGCAATAGCATGGCCTGCGGCAGTATCCCATTCCATTGTTGGAGCAAGACGCGGATAGATATCAGCTGTGGCCTCTGCGACCAGACAGATTTTTAAAGAGCTGCCAGCGGATACGAGCGATATATCATTATATTTATTTTTAATCCTACTGATTAGTTGTTTTGTTTTTTCATTGAGATGAGATCTACTGGCAACAATTGAAACAGGTTTACTGTTTGTATGATGATTAACAGGTGCTCTGATAATTACAGCATTTTTAGTTATTGAATCATTTGAAGCTGTTGCAGAAAATTCAGCTGCTTCTCCCGTGGTGAGTTTAACTTTTCGTGCCCCTTCCCCCTCTGATGCATAATAGAGAATTTGTTGGACTGGAAGATAGATCACACCCAGTACAGGCTTGCCATTTTCAACCAGCGCTATGTTTACGGTAAATTCTCCATTGCGATTTATGAACTCCTTTGTTCCGTCAAGAGGATCGATAATCCACAGGCGGGTCCAGTTTTTTCGTTCCCTGTACGGCAGGTGAGAACCTTCCTCACTTAAGACAGGAATCCCGAAGTTTCCTTCGTCAATTATTTCAGTGATTATCCTGTGAGATTCTGAATCCGCAATGGTCAGGGGTGAATCGTCAGATTTGTAATCGATTGTATAATCTTCCCCCTTATTATAAATTTCAAGGATTTTCTGACCTGCCTGTAAACTTGCCTTTATTGAGTATTGTAATAACGATTTCATGTTTCCCTGAGATCTCCAATAAAATTAACCCGCTATAATGCAGGTTGTAATGGTGTGGGATTTACGAGAGCTTTAACCCAAGGAGCGCCTGCATCGTTTTATCAACTGAATTGGCAAGGGCATCCAGGTTGTAGCCGCCTTCGAGGAAAGCAATGAGCCGACCGTTGCAGAACTTGTCCGCTGCTTCCATAAGCAGTGAAGTCATTTCATAAAAACAACCCGTGGTAAGGTTAATCGAAGACAGGGGATCAGCCCGGTGAGCGTCGTAGCCTGCTGAGACCAGGATAATATCCGGTTTGAAGCTTTCAAGTTCAGGAAGTATTCTTGAATGAAAGGTATTGAGATACTGACTGTCGCCATCCCCTGGGCTCATGGGAAGGTTGAGGGTAAAGCCTTCCCCTTTTCCCGTGCCGCGTTCATGAATGGCTCCGGTCCCGGGAAAGTGGGGAAATTGATGAAGGCTCATATAATAGACTGAATCATCTTCGTAAAATGAATGCTGCGTTCCATTCCCATGATGCACATCCCAGTCAATAATTGCTATTTTTTCGTAAAGGAAGGTTTTTTTCAGGTATGCTGCGGCTATAGCAATATTATTAAAAAGACAGAATCCCTCGGCATAGTCTTTCTCTGCGTGATGTCCCGGGGGTCTGATAGCGCAGAAGGCGTTTTTTACCGTGCCTGCACCGATGAGATCACAGACGGCAACAGCTCCTCCAACGGCCATAAGGGCGGCTTTATAAGAATCACGGGAGACAGCTGTATCCATAGTATCGATATACGGGGCCCCTGATTCGATTTCTCTTTGAATTCGCTGGATATAAGAGGGGACATGTATTGCTTCGATTATTTCAATGGCTGGTTCTTCAGGTGAAACAAGAAGGAGTTCTTTATAGAAGGGAGCAGAGGAGATTCTTTTGTTTACGGCAAGGAGCCGTTCAGGGCATTCAGGATGATCCCAGCCTGTCTCATGGTTAAGATAAATATCATCATATAAATATGCAGTCTTCATTTTGAGTATCTCACTCTATTACTGCCACTATAAAGTATCATTAAGTATAGTATTCTACTTTATAGGAAAAATGTCAATAAATGTTTAAATTTTTATATCCCCGGGGTTCTTGTATGTGTAAATATCTCGATAATAATTATTAAATACAAATAAGTTGGTAAATTGAGTGCATTATTACTGTAAAGACTAAAAATGTATTTACAAAATTAATTTATATATCACTATTTATTTTTATAAATAAACTGATAAGGAACCGTAGAAACCAGCTTCTTCCTTCCCGCTGCAAAAAAATTATGATAATCCGATTATTTTACAAATTATCAGCAAAAATATCCTTTGGTTTTGCAATAGCCTTGTTCTCAACTACAGGTTCATGGATAGCAGCATTTTATGGTTTTTATCTTTTTTATGCGATAGTACCCGCCAGAAATAATAATGATATGTTTTTCTTTCTTCTGGTTCTCCTGATAGGAACAACTATTGCAGTGATTTCACATTTGATTCACTATGGGGCTCTCCACCGCTTTGGATTTTCAGGCCTCTCCTCATCAATACGCTTTTTGAATACCTATCTGACAGGGAGCAGAATTTACAATAACCACCAGGAAATGGATAGTACAACTCTACAGGGACTCTATAATGCACTTATTTCTCTTCCTATGAAGAATCTGATTGCTGCTACTATCTATACTATAATTGTAATTATCCAGCTTACAGTTGCTGTTATATTATATGAAAAAGATATCAGCGCAATAGGTCCTATTGTTCTCGGAGGTGTCTTTGCATCCTTGATTATAGGCTATTTTACCTTTAATATTACAGAATACCTGATCGGAGGATTTAAGGAGCGTCTTGAAAGTCTCCTTTTTTACCGAATACGAACCCTCAATACCCGGTTTTTTATGAGTTTCAAATATAAATCTTTTTTAACACTGCTTCTTGTTTTACTCAGCATGATAATTCTTACCGTTCTGGTGCGTTACAGCAGAAAACCGATGATGCAGATATTTATTTTTATCGCTCTCAGTTTCCTGGCGATAGGTTTCTTAATATACCTTTCCAATAATACCATGGTTCTGGCGCTGACAAAAATAAACAGGGCCACGAAGAATCTTGCCGCCGGGGGAAACGGTCTTTACTTCCCGTCTTTCTCAGACAGGGAGCTGGTATCATTTTCAAAGCATTACAATAATGCAGCCATTGAGATTAATGAAATAAGGGCTAATCTTGAAAGAAAAGTACGGGAACGAACTGAAGAATTAAAGAATGCATATGACCGGCTCAATACAGCCTACAGCCAGACACAGGCTGATCTCCTCCTGGCAAAAAAGATTCAAAACAGAGTTCTTTCTAAAACCATTAAGAAAAAGCAGGGTATAGAATGCCATATTCACTACTATCCGATGAATGAAGTCGGTGGTGATATCTATGATGTCATTGAAGTGGAAAAGGGCCTTTACCGGATATTTCTTGCTGATGCTGCGGGACATGGAATTCAGGCGGCCCTGGTTACAATGATCATTAAAGGAGAGTACGAGAAAGTAAAGCATTACAAAAAGATAAATGTTTTACTGGAAAACCTGAATAATTCATTTATTGAACTGTATGAATCCCTGAATGTATTTTTTTCATGTTTTGTCGTAGATATAGACCTGAATAATGGCCATATTGTTTATTCTTCAGCAGGACATCCTGATCAGTATTTAATAAAGGAAGATTCTATCGAAAAACTTTCTCATACCGGAAAGCTGGTTGGCATTCTGCCTGATGCAGGGTACACAACTAAACGGGAAAAGATTTCAAAGGGTGACCGGATATTTATTTTCACCGATGGTCTTTATGAAGAATTTAATCGTGAGGAAGTGGAATTTGGAGAAAAAAGGCTTTATGATATTATAGAAAAGTATAAAAAAGAAAAAACAACTGTTATCATAACGACACTCCTTGAAGCCCTGGCACATCATATCGGATTTAGTAATAAGCTGTCGGTGTATGATGACATAACTCTCATTGGTATAGACATCGAGTAATGAAAAACACTAATTTGGCGAGAAAGGAATCTACAACTGGAATTATTTTCCGTTATGGGATAATCCTGGCAATATGCATTATTCTCCTGAACTCCCTTTATATTCATTTCCTCCAGGGGTCTTTGGAAAGGGGACAGGTTTTTTCGTTACTTGCCGGTCTTGCATTGTTTTCATTGATGTTTTTTTTCGCAGGCACAAAAAATTTTAAAGTTCGACTCTCGGTATCCGTTTCCTTACTGATGATGACTCTGGGGGGCATAATCCTGCTGCAGGCTGTGTTGACGGGCATGAAGACGTCACGTGAAACGGGCTTTTTGTTTTTTACAATACTGATTTTTATATGCTACAGTATTCCCCGGTTTCCCTGGAGGGCTGCGCTTACTACAGCCCTCTTGATGACCAGTATTTATGTTATCGGTGCATCTTTTATCGCGGCACCAGCTTCAAGTATCTTTGGTACGGTATGGGGAGTTTTTTCCAATGACGGCTGGCTTCTTGCTATAGTACATGCTACCGGTCTCTTTGTGGCAAAAACCAGGGATTTTTTATTTTCCAGAGATGATAAATTCTACAGTGATCTTGTCTCAGCTCATAGAAGTCTCAGGTTCAGCTATGAGACGGTACAAAAAGATCTACAAATGGCAAAAATAATACAAAAAAATATTTTGCCTCCCGAGGATCTGTCTATTGATGGCCTCGACATAAAAACTCACTACCTTCCCTTTCGTGAAGTAAGTGGCGATATCTATGACATCAATGAGATAACTCCCGGGTATGTACGAATTTTTCTTGCTGATGCCCCAGGCCACGGCATTCAGGCTGCACTGATCACTATGATTATCAGGAGTGAGTATGAAAAGCTGAAGCGTGATGCAGGGGATCCTTCTGAAGTACTGAAGGCATTAAATAGAAATTTTATTCAGTCTTATGAGTCTCTTGAAAATTATTTTTCATCTATTATTGTTGATATCGATATTACTAACAAAAAACTTTTATATGCATCTGCTGGACATCCAGAGCAGGTTTTGATACAAAACAAGAAGCTTGTTCCCCTTCCGGCGACAGGAATACTTGCGGGAGACCTCTTTGAGTCAGATTATAAACTTGAAGAATTTATTTTTAATCATGGTGACAAGGTTCTTCTTTTTACCGATGGGCTGTATGAGCGAATGAATGAAGACATGGAAAAATCAGTAAAAAGAGTCATTCTTTCGGCCCTTGAAAGCAGCCGAATGTATCATGTCAGAGATCTCTTTGCATCCCTTATTGAAACCCTTGAGAAATATCACAGGGACCGGGTTCTCGATTCACGGCATGATGATTTAACCCTCATTGCTATTGAACGGAGAGACGGAGAGAGCTAAAGACTATGAAACTGCTGCATACCTCTGACTGGCATCTTGGACGGGTACTCCATGAACAGTCCCTTCTTGAAGACCAGCATTATATTCTTACCCGGATTCTGGATATATTAAAAAATGAACCCCATGACGGGCTTCTTGTAGCAGGAGATGTCTATGACCGCACTCTCCCTTCAGCCGATGCGGTGAGCCTGCTCAGCTGGTTTCTTTCGTCTCTCAAGGAATTTTCTGATATACCGGTGATAATTATTCCGGGGAATCATGACAGCTCAAGGCGCCTCTCCTATTGTTCCGATATTCTGGCGGCTTCAAACCTTCATATCTGGGGCAGCATCGAAGATGTGGGTCAGCCTCTTATTCTCAGTGCCGGAGATGAAAAAGCAGCTTTTTTCCCCATCCCCTTTCTCGACCAGGGAAGCTTTTATATTGAAGAAAAACCGGTTCGCGATCATGAAGCTGCAATGATAGAGGCGATGTCCCGGATAGACGTGAGAGATACCGGCGACCTTCCGCGGATATGTATTGCCCACTGTTTTGTCAGCAATGGGAGCGTTTCAGATTCAGAACGGAGTGTTGTAGGGGGTTCTGCATCGGTAAGCCCTGATCTATTCCAGCCTTTTGACTATGCCGCCCTGGGGCACCTCCACCGGCCCCAGGAAGCGGGTGAACGGGCCGCTTACAGTGGTTCCATCCTGAAATATTCTTTTTCTGAGTATAATGATGTAAAGGAAGTACGATCGGTAGAAATTGAAAAAGGGAGCCTGAAGGTGAACCCGATACCCCTTTTACCCCGCCGTGACATGGTGAGATTGAAAGGAAGTTTTTCCAGCCTTCTCGATTCCGACAAATTTTCTTCATACAGGGAAGATTATATTGAGGCTGAACTGACCGATTCGCTGCTGATAAGCAATGCCATGGCCACTCTGAGGAAACGTTTTCCCTGGATACTTTCAGTGAAACAACAGCCTCCGACGGTAGAAGAACGGGGGGAAGGTGAAATAGATATCAGCGATACGAAGCGTAGCCTGGAAGATGATTTTAATGTATTTCATCAGTATCTTTATGGAGAAGAAGCGGCTGCAGAAAAGAAGAAACTCTTTTTGAATCTGGGCAAAGAAGGTGAAAAAGAGTGAGGCCACTGAAACTGACAATCCAGGGATTCGGACCTTTCAGGGAAAAACAGGAGGTCCTGTTTCACGAAGAAGCAGACTTCCTGCTTATAACCGGAAAAACCGGTTCAGGTAAAACAACTATTTTTGATGCCATCATGTTCGCTCTTTACGGCAGACTTCCCGGCACGCGGGAAGAGAACTCTATCGTGTGTAGTCTTCTTGAGGCGGGAGAGGTGCCATTTGTCGAACTGGAATTTTTGATTCGCGGAAAGGTGTATCGGGTCTACCGGCAGCCTGCCTACATTCGGCCTTCACTGCGGAAGAAAAATTCTTTCACCCGTGAGCAGGCAATGGTTCAGCTCCTGGTGCGGGAAAAGGAAGAATGGGCGAGCAGCGAGGGAACGATAACCGAAATAAATGAATTTCTTCAGGAAATTCTCAGGCTTTCAGAAGATGAGTTTTCCCGGATTGTTCTGCTTCCACAGGGTGAATTTCAGAAATTTTTAATGGCGGAAACCCAGGAGAAACGGGCCCTTTTGCAGAAAATTTTTCCAACAGAAAAACATGAATCCGTAGCGGCAATGGCGAAGGAAATGAAGAATGCCCGCCAGCATGAGCTCAAAGCCCTTAAGGATCAACTTGATGTCCTTCTTGAAGAATTTGACCCTGATGGTTTTGACGATGAAGAAAGGAAACGTAAGGCAGAGAAGACAGCTGAGGAAAATGCCTGCAAAACGCTGCAGAAAGACCTTGAAGAGCAGAAGGTCCTGATTGCTGAAAATCAAAAAATCTTCGATGATTTTCTTCTCCTTGATAAAAAAACCAGTGAAGCAAAAGGGCTTTCTAACCGGGCTGCTGAGATTGCAGAGACAGAAGTGCAGCTGAAAAAGGGACGGGAAGGAGAACTGCTTTTTCCTGTACTGGACGAGCATGTGCGTCTGAAGGAAACCCTTGATGTGGCCCTCCAGTCAATAGATGAGACAGAGAAGAACCGCAAAGAATCGGAAAAGAGCCTCATACACTTTGAAAAAGCATACCTTAAGCTGCCTGTAGTGGAAGAGAAACTTTTACAAAAAAGGGAGCTTCTCAGTGTATTGAAAAACCTGCTGCCGAAGGCGGAAGAGTTTAAAAAGAAAAATGAAATGCTTGCGGGTCAATTGGAATTTGGTAAGAAGCTGAAAAGCATTCATGATAATCTGCGAAAAGCAGAGAATTCTCTTGAAAGTCAGATTAGTTCTTTGAAGGAGTATCTGAAAGATCAGCAAAAAAACGATGAAAAGATCAAAGAAAATCTTCTTGATCTTGCAGGGCTTCGAGAGACTCTGAAGCAGGCCCGGGACCTGGAGGAACTCCAGGAAAAACTTACTATATCGAAAACAGAACTTTCAAGTAAGGAAAAACTGCTGGCAGTAAATAGTGAAACAGTTAGTTGTAATGAGAAAAAAGTTGCTGGTCTGAAAAAGAAACACGATGCCGCGGCTGCAGCGCATCTCGCGTCAGATCTTCGCGAAGGGGTCCCCTGCCCTGTCTGCGGTTCTTTGTCTCATCCCCGGCCGGCTGAGGTAGATGATGCGGGCTTTCGGGAGACTGAACAGCTTGAGGCGGCAGAAAATAATCTTCGTCTCTCCCTGAATGAAGAGGTCCGTTTAACCGAGATAATTAAACAGCTCAAGACTCAGATTGCATCCTTGGAAAAAGATAAGGCATATGGTTCAACAAAGGAAACTGCATCGGCTCTATTTGAAAAGATTCAGTTTATGGAGAAGGAAAGCGTTTTTCTTGAAAAAGAATCCCGGGAGATGCATAAAAAGAGAGAAGAGCTAAATGATCTTGAAAAAAAGATAGCTCCGATCAGGGAGGAACTGAAGGATCAGCAGAATGGTCTCCTCGCTGCCCGGGCGGACTACACAGAAGTAAAAACGGAAGTGGACCTTCTGAAAAAAGAACTTGGAAAACACAGCGATGTTAATGGTGAGATAAAAGCCCTTAAGGAAAAAATAAAAGAGGAAGAAAATGCAATACTGGCCGCGAGAAAAAATTTCCAGGATGGAGAAAAACTGCTGAAAGAAATAAATGGCCGTCTTGCTGTTCAGAAGGAAGAAGCAAAAAAATCGAAGATTACTCTTGATTCACGTCACAAAAACCTTTTGAAGCGGATTGAAAAAACTTCCTTTCAATCAATCGAAGAGCTTGAAGCCCTTCGAAAAATAAACCTTCCCCTGGAAAACCTTGAGAATAAAATTAACCAGTACCGGGAAGCTGTGACCACGGTTCATGCTGATATCACCGCCCTGAAAAAACGTGTCGTAGGAAAAAAACGACCTGACACTGCATTGATGCAGAAGGCCTACGATACCCTTTCAAAAGAACTGTCAGTCAGAGAGGAGAAGCGACGTGGAGCTGATATTGCCCTTAGGGATATTCAGGAGAATAAAAAGAGTTTCAAACGCCTGAAGAAGGATATTGGAAGCAAATCAAAAAATGCGGATATGCTGATCGAACTGGCAGATGATCTGAATGGAAAAAATTCAAAGAATATTAATTTTCAGAATTTTATACTCGGGGCCTACCTGCGGGAGGTGACACGGTACGCGACAGAGCGATTCAGCCGGATGAGCAGCGGGCGTTACAGCATTTGCGTAAACGAAGAGATAGAACACAGGGGCCGGCAGACGGGCCTTGAGCTCGATGTCTTTGATGCCTTCAGCGGTAAACTGCGAAGCGTGAAAACCCTTTCGGGAGGCGAGAAGTTTCTAGCGGCAATTAGTCTCTCCCTGGGGCTTGCAGATGTAATACAGGAGCGCTCCGGGGGTATTGAACTGGATGCAATCTTTATAGATGAGGGCTTTGGTTCACTTGATGAAGAGTCCCTCGATCTGGCACTGACTATTCTTGATGAAATCCGCCATAACAGGCTGGTGGGGATTATCTCCCATGTTGCTGAATTGAGAAACAGGATTCCCGGTCAGCTCCAGGTTGTCAAGGAGGCCTCGGGCTCACAGATCGTTTCGTAAAACAGAGCGTTCATGCCCCATTATTATCATGATTCTACAGGTCAATTTCGAGTACAATGGGAGCATGATCTGACCCCAGTACTTCGGGGAGAATATATGCATTTTTTAGATTTTTTTTAAGATCCGGGGAGACACAGAAGTAATCGATACGCCATCCGATATTCTTCGCCCGGGCCCCACCCATGTAGCTCCACCAGGAATAATGCCCCCCTTCAGATTCAAATTCCCTGAAGGTGTCGATGAATCCCGCGTCTACGATATTATCAAAGCCCTCCCGTTCTTCATCCGTGAAGCCCGCGTTCTTATGGTTGTTTGCCGGGCGGGCAAGGTCGATTTCTTTATGGGCAACATTCAAATCCCCGCAGAAAATCAGGGGCTTGTTTCCCGCAAGGGACTTCAGGTAACTGAGAAAATCTTTGTCCCATTCTCCTGACCGGTAATCGAGGCGTTCAAGACCCCTTTTGGCATTCGGCACGTAGACATTTACCAAGTTGGCGGGACCGAGATCAAGGGTTATTACTCTTCCTTCTTTATCATGCTTTTCAATGTTGATATCATTAATCACAGCGGCTGCTTTATGTTTTGAAAAAACTGCTGTCCCGGAGTAGCCTTTTTTTTCAGCCCAGTTCCAGTAGCGGTGCGGATATGCCGGGAGGTCGAGTTCAACCTGTTCGGGCATCGCCTTGGTCTCCTGAAGGCATATGATATCCGGGTCTTCCTTTTCAAGAAATTCGAGAAAGCCCTTTTTGATAACTGCCCGTATGCCGTTTACGTTCCAGGAGATAATTTTCATTTTTCACTCTGTATTTTTTTTGAAATTTAAGAAGAGAATGCGAGGCCCTGCACTCTCTCCATTGTTGAAGAAACAGTAGGGCCATCAAGGGGAGCGTCAAGATAAAAATCATTAACTACCGGGGAAAATTGCTGTTGCAATCCTGCAGCGGGCTGTATGGTATGTCTCTTGATAAAAGGAAGGAATGATGAAAGAATATTTCGGATCAGAGGGTTACCTTGCCGAAGCGATCAGCGGTTTTGAGCATCGGAAGGAGCAGGAGCAGATGGCGAGCTTTATCCTCGAGCGTCTGGTTGAGCAGGAAAATAGTATCGTTGAAGCAGGGACTGGCACGGGTAAAACCCTCGCGTATCTGATTCCCGCACTTATTTATGCCACTGAGAGTGAAAAAAAAGTTTCTGTTACCACTGAGACGAAAGCCCTGCAGAAGCAGCTTCTTGACAAGGATCTACCCCTGGTGAAAGAGATTTTCAGCCGGTATCTTGAAAAGGATATCTCCTTTGCTCTCTGCCTCGGAAGCGCCAACTATCCGTGCCGCCGCCGCTATGAAACCGTCTTGAAAAGGGGCACCCTTGAGAAAGCGGATATTCAAAAGCTTACCAGGCTCGGCAGTATGTTTAAAGAAGAGCGTCCCTTTTCACGCTTTGATCTTCGTATTTCGAATAAGCTCTGGGCTCAGGTCTGCCGGGAACCCGATGGCTGTAATTCCTTCCGCTGCATGTATGCCTCGGGATGTGCCTACCAGATGGCCCGAAAGGAATGGCAGGAGGCCGATCTCCTGGTGATGAACCATTATCTTTTTTTTACTAATATTTCTTCCGGCAAGGTTTTTCTTCCTGAAACCGATGTGGTAGTTTTTGATGAAGCCCACAGCATCGAGGATATTGCGGCTTCCCAGCTCGGCTTTGCCCTCTCCCTTGACATGCTGAGCGAGATTATGGACCGTTTTTACCGGAAGACACGCCGTTCGTCTCTCCTGATGAATATTAGAAAGGAAGAAGAAAAGCGCCGTGCCCTTGAACTCTTTGAAAAGATTGTAAAGGAAGGGGGAAGTTATTTTGAAAAGATACGTTCCCTCTTTCCCCGAAACGATATGCAGCTGCGGCTGCGGAAGGCGGCTCCTTACGGAGAGTCGCTGGTTGCCCTTTGTAAAAATTTCCTTCAGCTTCTCGCCGATGCGGAAGATGACTTTGATGAGGAATATCTAAAACTGGAATTTGATATTGCCCGGGGGCGCCTTTTTGTCTTTTCTGAAAACCTGACACATTTTGTTTTTCAGAATCTTGATAATCATGTCTACTGGATTGAACGGAGCAGCAGGGATCTTCTCGGTTCTGTGGTTGTTCGGTCTCAACCGATACAGGTTGCTGATATCATGAGACGTGAAGTGATAGAGCATTATGATGCAGCGGTTTTTGTGTCTGCGACCCTTGCGGTGAAGGGTGACTTCTCGTATATGGCGGGGCGTCTCGGCCTTGATAGACCGGTAGGTCTTGCTCTTCCCTCTTCCTTTGATTATCGTTCACAATCGGTGCTTTTTCTGGGGAAAGAGATGGTCCAGCCGGGGGATGATCACTATATTCACCAGGCAGCTGAAGCGGCAGCCGAAGTGATTGCTTTAACCGGAGGTAATTGCCTGATGCTGTTTACCTCGTACCGGATGCTTGAAGATGTACGGGGTGTCCTTGGTGACCTGGTTGAAAACCGCCTTTATTCCCAGGGCGAGCTGACTTCCTCTGAGGCGATGGAATATTATCTTGACGATGACGGGGCGGTTCTTCTTGGTACCCATAGTTTCTGGCAGGGAATAGACCTGCCGGGAGACCTCCTGCGGGGGGTTATCATGATGCGTCTTCCCTTTTCTGTTCCCGATTCGCCTCCAGTCCAGGCCCGTGTTGAGTCCCTGAAACAGAGGGGGCTGAATCCCTTTATGTCGTACCAGGTTCCCGAGGCGGTCATAAAATTTAAACAGGGCTTCGGGCGTCTCATTCGAAGCAGCCGGGATGTGGGAATTGTTGCGGTTCTTGACTCACGTATTGTTACAAAGCCCTATGGACGCTACTTTCTTAATTCCCTTCCCCCTGCGACGGTTACTGCCCGGTTTGATGAGGCAAAGGAAAAGTACAGGGAGATAATCCGCTAAAGATTTTTATCTGACTCCCGGGAATGAGCTGACATACTCAATTTTGAAATCGGGAAAGGAAGAAACAAACTGCACCTTAAAGTCAGGGAATGAATCAACAAACTGCCATTCGCCGCAATCATCTGGAAAGGAAGAAACTTTTTTTACCTTCAGGTCGGGGAAACTGCTGACAACCTGCACCTTGAAGTCAGGGAAACTGTTCACTACCTGAACCTTCCCGTAGAGTTTTTTCCCGTTAAAGGTACATGAACTGCTGACCTTTCCACCGGACCAGGCAATGGTGGCAAAGGAAATTACCAGTATAGAAGCGGCAAACAGTATCTTTTTCATTGAGAGACCTCCATCGTTCAAAGAAATTATTTATGCACCATATCATGAAGGATAAATTTCAGCAACGATTTTAAATTTCACATTTCTGAAGACATAGAAACAGTTGACAGGGCTCTTCTCTATTGGAAAACTATGCGCATATCGAATAAGGACAGGTGGACTATGGGATACGAAACTATTACATTTGAAACCCCCGAAGAGGGAATTGCTTTATTAACATTGAACAGGCCGCAGGCCTATAATGCAGTAAGCATGCTGATGATGGAAGAGCTGGAAGACTTCTGGCGTGAACGTCTTTATGATCTTGATGTCAAGGTTGTGGTCATTCGCGGTGCGGGCGAGAAGGGTTTCTGTGCGGGCCTTGACCTGAAGGATACGGCGGAACATGTTCCGAAGATGAGTACTCCCGAGTTTTACCGCTTCCAGGCGCGTCTGGCACGGATCAATCTTCATATGAGACGGGCACCCCAGCCTATAATTGCGGCGGTTCATGGTGCAGCTGCTGGCCAGGGATTCAGTTTTGCTCTTGCCTCGGATATCAGGATCATTTCACCTGATGCCCGTTTTTGTGCCGCCTATATTAACATCGGCCTTGGCGGTGCTGATATGACCTGCAGTTATTTCCTTCCCCGGATGATCGGCGCCGGCCGGGCTTATGAGTTCATGTATACGGGAGAATTTATGAGTTCCGATGACGCGATGAACCTGGGACTGGTCAGCAAGATTGTTCCGAAGGAAGACCTCCTTGAGGGTGCTATGGGGTATGCCCGTAAAATGATGACAAAAAACCATATGGCCCTTCGCCTGACAAAGGAAGCAATTAATATAAATCTTGATGCCGGGGGGCTTGAAGCCGCTATCAATATTGAAGATCGAAACCAGACGCTTCTTGCCCTGGGAACCCTGATGCAGAAAAAGTAAAATCCGGGCCGGCCCGCCTGGGCCGGCATGGTTCCTCTTCCTTTTTTACCTTGACCATCTTCAGAATATGCTATATTCTTCATATTGACTCCAGAGTGAAGGATAGAGAAATGTATAAACAAAAAATAATTGCTGTTGTAATTCTGCTTCTTGCCGGTACGGGAATTCTCCTTGGTCAATACCACCGGGGTTCTTATGGGAAAAAACTGCTTTTGATTCCACGACAGGATTCAAAAGATCTGCCAAAAACTAAAAAATTCAGGATACTCCGGTCAATTGGAAAAGATACGCATATTGCAGTTTTTGACATGAATTCAATAATGTTTTATATAGACAGGGACAATACCACAGAAGACTCAATTGATGGTATCTATCGTTTTGATCCCTGGGACACAAAAGTATTAAAGCGCCTGGAGAATCCATTTGCACCAGGGAAATTTAGCGAACTTAAGGCTGATATTATAAAAAAAGGACTGAAGAAAGATTATGCATCCTTCAGTTTTCCGGGTCTGGATTATTTTATTTCCTATTGTAAAAAGAAGAAATATAGTCTCACTACACGCGGTTCGGGGTTTCTGGTACAGATTAAAGATCCAGACAGCTCCCGTAACAGGGCAGCCATGGGACTGCATAAAGAGAAAAAAAAGCTGACGATTAAAACTAATTTTAGTCCTGGCACCCGGGGTGGGACAGGGATTATTTATCCTGTACATGTTCTCAATACCCAGGACCCGACAGTCCTCCGCCTTATTAATGAAGGTTCGGCTTCCCTTCAGAGTATCCTCAAGGGAAGGAAGTAACCACCCTACTCCGGGGCCTTCAGCGGGTTGAAATACCTGATAATCGCCGGGAGTATCAGCAGGTCCCCTATCAGGGCTGCAAGCATGGAAAAAGCTGTCAGTGCCCCGAAGGTCTGGGTCGGCCGTACTGTTCCCAGAATCAGTACCAGGAAACCACAGGAGAGGACAAGGGACGTAATGATGATTGGTTTTCCTACATCCTGAAAGGCTTTTTGAAGGGCTTCCCTGTTTCCCATTCCTCCGGTAATATTCCTCCGGTACCAGGTTATAAAGTGGATCGTATCATCAACCGCTATTCCGATTACAACACTGGCAATCATAATAGTTGCTACATCGAGGGGGATGTTGAACCAGCCCATGACTCCCATGGTCATCATGATGGGGAAGAGATTCGGTATCATGCTGATAATAGTCAGGGGGATACTGCGGCAGACAAAATACATCATTACCAGTATTATAGCAAAGGCTACAAGAAATGATCTGATCTGGCTGTTTTGCAGATTTTCTCCCATGGTGAGATAAAGAGGAGATAGTCCGGTAAATTTATATGTAAAATGCTCACCAAGGGTTTCACTCATATATTTTTTCACCATTATCTCATACTTTTCAGCTAACTGGTTTGAGCCCCAATGGGACTGGAAGGATATCCTCGCTTCAAGGCGGTCTGGTGCTACTACCCTGTCAAGAACGTCCGACTCCCCTACTTCGTAATAGTCAAGGATGTCCATTCGTTTTTCCGGAATGCGATACCATGCCTGTTTTCCCTTGTTGAAAGCCTGGTGGATTTCTTTAAAGTAGTCGGCCAGAGAGAATGCTGAAGAGAAGTGGTCCATGTCATGAAGAAGGTCTTTCTGAATTTTACTGAGAAGTTTCAGGCTGTCGGGATGAGTGAAGTCGTGGTTTGCATCTTTTGCCTGGATCAGCATAACAAAGGGAATAGTGCCTCCGAGGTTCTCATCGATAAAGAGGATGTCTTTTTTCAACTGAATATGTTCTGGCATATAACTGGCAAAGTTTGTTTCAAACCTGAGGCGTGACATACCCCATATGGTTAAGGTAGTTAATATAATAAAGGCAATTAAAATGGGACGGTAATGGGTCGTAGTAATTTCTCCTGTACGGGAAAGGTATTTGTAAATTACACCGGTATTTTCAGAGAGAACAGGTTTTAATGAATCCTTTGTTTCTTCCTTTTTTGAGAGTCTTTTTGACATGAGCATCAAAAATGAAGGAAGCATCGTTATAGTCAGGAAAAAGGCAACCATTACACCAATAGAAGTAAAGATGCCGACTATCTTTGGGGGCCGTATGGTGGCTGTAATGAAGGAGAAGAAACCGATACCGGTAGTCACACTGGTGAAGAAGCAGGGGAGCCATACCGCCTTCAGGGCTGTCAGTACCGCTTCTCCATGACGGTTGCCGTTTGTCAGAAATGTCTCCCGGTAATGGGAAAGCAAGTGGATGGAGTCCGCAACCGAAATCGCCAGAAGAACCGGGGGGATAATAACCGTCGACATGTTCAGGGTTTCTCCATTCGCTGTAAGAAGACCGATGCCCCAGACAACGGTGGTAAGAAGACTGATCATTGTCAAAAAGGCAAGAGAAGCCTTTCGTATCAGAAAGGTCAGGATCAGGAAAATGACCAGCAATAGGACAGGGGTAAACTTTAGGTTGTCCCGCCGGGTCAGGTCATTCATTTCTACTTCAAGGAAGGGCTGGCCGGCAAAGCGAAGCTGAAGTGTATCGCCCGCAATTTCTTCTGCAACAGACTTAAGATGAATAAGGATATCCCGTTTTTCATTGTTGCTGGTGACCGGTTCAAGCTCTATGAGTATTGCTGAAGTTGTACCCTTTTTGGATACCATGCTGTTTACCAGCAGCGGATCATTCATTATTTTATTTTTAATCCCGGGTATTCCTTCGGGAGAGAGGTCTTTATTTTGAATTATTTTTTGAAATGATATAGTGTTGTTTGTGTCAACAGCCTCTTTCGCTTCAGTGAGGCTGAAGAGACGCTGAACCCCCTGCTCGTTTATTAAGGCGGTTGAAATTGCATCAATAGTAAGAAGTATTTTTTTTGAAAAAAGTTTCTCATGTTTAAAGGCGATAACAGCAAGCTCTTCATTGCCGTAGGTTTCCTGGAATTGCTTGTAGAACTGCAGATCGGGATCACTTTTATCGAAGTAAATGTCAATATTATTGAAATATTTCTGGTGGCCGTAATACCATGCCATCGGAAGACTGAGCAGCATAATTATAATCAATGTTACACGGTAGTGGTTGGTTATTTTATCAAGTATTCGATTCATGTTTCCTGCCCGGATTTTTATTGACCCTGTAAAAAAAACCTGTTTTCCAGAGGTTTCTGGAGAGTCCTTTCTTTATGGGCGAATACTATGAGTATGCGCTCAAAAGGTCAACACTTATCCTGAATCATGTAAACCTTATGCTGATTGTAGTTTTCCAGCCAGAGTCTATATAATTGGTTGACGATTTGATTATTCACTACTATTATGGTAGTGTTTATGAGAATTATTATTTTACAACTACTGCTATCAGCTGTTCTTGCGATGCCGCATGTACCTGTCTCGTGTGGCGGTAAATCCTCATGCTGTAAAATGAAGACCACCCACCTGCAGCACCACGGATCTGAGATCTCTCAGAGGGTCTGCTGCTGTGGAATAGGGGACTGTTCCAGCAAGAGGGGGCCCCTTGCTGTGGCTGCCCTGATTCACCAGGGTGATCCTTCTTCCATCAATGCTTCTGTTGTTCTTCTTCCTCTTTTTCCCGGTACTGAAGAAAAAAATTTCTCTCCGGGTATTCTACCTCTCCAGAAAAGGGGATACGAGGGCGGGAGTCTCTTTATCGCCCGGCTTCTCTGCGTTTTTCGCTGTTGATTGATTCTCCTTGTATGTATACACATAACAGTTGTTATTGTTTGCTTCGATAAACAGTGGCCTGCAACATTTATATCTTCAGGAGAATAATTATGAAACTTCAGTCTTTATCAACAGTCTGCTTATCTGTCATACCTGTAAAACCGAGAAATTTTGCTTTGGGAGTCGTCTTATTGATGATTATAGGGTCGGTTTTTTTATCCTGCGGGAAGGACACCGCGGGAAATCCTTCACCCCAGAAGAAGACTCTTTTGGAGAAGGGAGTGATAAAACTTCCTCTCAATAAAATATCTGATGGGAAGGCTTACTATTTCAGATATACCCATTCAGGCAAAGAGATAAAATACTTTGTTCTTAAAAGCAGTGACGGTATTATCAGGGCGGCCTTTGACGCCTGTGATGTCTGCTGGCGTGCCGGTCTCGGCTATTTTCAGGAAAATGATACCATGGTATGCCGAAACTGCGGACGGCGTTTTTCATCGAATCGGATCAATGAAGTAGAGGGGGGATGTAATCCTGCGCCTTTGAAAAGAACGATTACAAAGAAGAATCTCGAAATAAAGGCCTCCGATATTATTGCCGGTGCCCGCTACTTCAACCTATAGGGGGATACCATGGGAAGCTTTGATATAATTATACGAAGCCTCATAAGGAGGAAGGGGAAGTATGTTTTCCTCCTTATGGTGATGGTACTTGGGGTTACCATCACAACCGGTCTGACAGGCTACAGTGAGGCAATGAACCGGGAGATTAATCACAAGATGGAAAAGTACGGGGCAAATATTTTAATACTTCCCCGTATGGAGTCTCTTCCCCTTACCTATGGGGGCATTTCTCTCGGAAGTCTTTCTTATGAAATGGGGCGTCTTCGTCACCAGGACCTGGGAAAAATAAAAACAATTAAAAACAGCGCTAATGTAGCAGCGGTGGGATCCTTTTTACTTGGAGTGGTGCGGGTAAAGGGAATCCCGGTGCTTCTCTGCGGTATGAACCTCGAGACCGTGCCGGTTCTGCGCCCCTGGTGGAAGGTCGACGGTAAACTGCCAGAGGAGAGGGCCCTGATGGCAGGGAGTGAGGCGGCACGCCTCTTGAGCCTGAAGAGGAGCGGCGGGATTAAGGTGAAAAGAAATAATCTCCAGGTGACGGGTATTTTGAAACGGACTGGTTCACAGGATGACAATATTCTTTTTACCGATCTGGTAACAGCCCAGCGGCTGCTGAATCAGCCAGGCATGATCTCCTTTGCCGAGGCGGCGGCGCTCTGTTCGGGCTGTCCCATTGAGGATATGGTGCAGCAGATCAGCAGTGTTCTTCCAATGGCCCGGGTTTCCGGGATAAAGCAGGTGATTGGAACACGTATGGAGTCCCTGGCAATGATACGAACCTTTGCCGCGGGGACCAGCGGTGTTGTTGCTCTTCTGAGCCTGCTGGTGATTACCGCGGTCATGATGGGAAATGTTCGTGACCGTATTGCAGAACTGGGGCTCTATCGGGCCATCGGTTTTCAGAAAACGCATCTTGCCTTTCTCGTGATGGGGGAAGTTTTTCTTGTCTCCCTTGCAGCTGGGCTTGTCGGTTATGGAAGTGGCATTCTTCTTGCCAATGGTATTATGAGTATAACCGGGGAAGGGAGTGCTGTAAGGGTTTTTCCTGACCTGTTTCACGGAGCCGTTACGATCGGGGCAACAATAATAGTTGCTCTTGCGGCAGGCATACTTCCTTCACGAATTGCCATCCGTCTTGATCCGGTTACCGCACTTCGTCACTTGTAGGAGGCTATTATGACACAAATTACAGTTAAAAATCTTTCAAAAAAATACGGCAGTGGTGACTCCGCTGTAGATGCGGTAAAGGATATTTCTTTTACTCTTAACGCAGGGTGCTTTGTCGCTATTACCGGTGAATCGGGTTCCGGTAAATCAACACTCCTGACCGTTCTGGGGGGCATGAGCCGCCCTTCCGGTGGAAATGTCTTTTACAGCGGTGATGATCTCTATGCAATGAGTGAGGAAGAAGGGGCACGTTTTCGAAACCAGAATCTTGGTTTTGTGTTTCAGAATTTTCACCTTGTCCCCTACCTGACTCTTGAAGAGAATGTGATGCTCCCCCTTGCAATTCAGAAAATGAGGAGCTTTGACAAACGGCAAAAGGCCGCAGAGGCTCTTGAGCGTGTCGGGCTGGGGGGGAAGTTTACTCGTCTCCCTTCGGAAGTTTCAGGCGGTGAGCAGGAACGGGCAGCCATTGCCCGGGCGATTGTTCATAATCCGCCCCTTCTGCTTGCTGATGAGCCGACGGGTAATCTCGATTCAAAAACTGGAAAGGCAATTATTGATTTTTTCAGGGATCTTAACCGGGACGGTATGAGCATTGTCATGGTAACCCACAGCCATGAATGGAGTTCCCGGGCTGCTGCAAGAATATTTCTTGCTGACGGGAGAATAACCGGCCTGGAAGGGGATTCTCTTTTCCCGGTTGCATAAAAGATTGTAAGACCATACCGTTCATGGCGAATTCAGGGATGGTATGGTCATCATTTTCTATTCATTATTTATCCAATGAGACATAAAATATTTATTGACATTTCCATTAGCCTGTATATTCTGTAAAATTGACCGGCAGTGCCCTGAATTATGCTTCTACTGCCCGGCGGTGCAATGAGACATAAAATCTGGACCGTCCTGCATGCAGAGTCTCGGTCCCGGGGATTTTTAAAAAAGGGAGACATATAGATGATCCTTAATATTGTAACTTTCGTGGTTTGTCTCGCGATGCTGATTCTGTTTCGGCGACTCGATAAGGCAAACCTGCGGATGACAAAACTGCGCAGATATTCTAATAAGATGTTCGATGATTTTAGAAAACTGGCAGAAACTGAAAAAAGAAAATTCAAGGATGCCACAATTGAAATGGATATCCTTATTAAAAAATCTAATGCCCTGACTACAAATTTGAGCGGTGCTCTGCAGGAAATAGAGACACGTCTCGAGGGGCTAAATGTTGAAAAAGGAAATCTTAAGAAAGTTGAAGATGATTTGAAAGTTATTTCAGGGGCAGCAAGGGATGTTAATAAACAGATAGAGTTTATTGCAATGGCCCGGGATGATTTCGCCAATACCATCAATAAGGTTAACTCCCTTCAGGAGAATATGACTGATCTTCGTTCTGAATCGGGGAGTATCATCTCTTCATTTAATAACCAGGTGAGGGAACGGTCCCGTGAGCTCCTTGAAGAAACTACTGATATGATTAATCAAAATCATGCTTCCTTCGTTGAGAAGGAAAAACAGGTATATAATTTAAAGGATACTATTGCCGATTTGGAAAACACGGTTTTCGCTGACATTAAAGACAAGTCAGATGAAATGAAAGAGAGTATAAAAGAGACGGTTATCGAATTCGGAGGTCTTCGTGAGGGTCTTTTTGAGAAGATGGATGAGGAAATCGAGCGGGTACATGAAAAACTGAAAACCGTTGAAGGAAGTGTCGATGAGTCAAAGACAAACCTGATCAAGACATTTGAACATGAAGTGAGCCGAATCCGAACTGAACTTGATAATCTCAGCCTTCACGCAATTGCCAAGAAAGATGAAATAGTCCAGGCAACCAGAAAAGAAGCGGAAGAAATTAGAAAACGGGTTGATGATTTCCAGGACAAGGTTATGGAGCATGAAGATCGACTTATCTCCACGGCAGAATCTAAAATAGGCCATCTCGATTCGGAATATCAGTCGATTGATTTGAGATTTACTTCTCTTTCTGAAAAAATGAAGTCCGATTTTTCAACCATGGAAGAACGGCTTAACGATATCAAGGAAGAAATATTTAGATATGAAGAGCATAATAGTATTTTTACACGTACCGATGAGTTAGTCGATAATGTAGATACAGCAATTGAACGCCTGCAGAAAATTTTTGATACAACACAGGAAGAGTACCAGGAAATTTCTTCTTTCCTTGACCAGATTGATGATTTGAAGGAAGTTAAGAAATCCGTTAATTCAGAGATAATGGCCTATCATGCCCGCAAGGAGAAACTAGAAGATATTGAAAGAAACATCCATGGTCTTATGGAAGCGGGTGATCTTGCAGTGACCAGGAGCGATCAGCTTCAGGAAAATTTATCCAAGGTAGACTTTGTCAACAATAGAATGGATGCACTTTCAGAAAGCTATACTGAACTGGAATCGCGCATAGAAGAGCTGAGGGAATATGAAGAGCTGATTTCACAGAACCTTTCTTCAGCAAATAAATCAGAGGCAATTGTAAAAAATCTCGATGGAAAACTTAAAAATTATCAGAAGGTACTGGATCGCTCTGATAAACGAATTGATAAGATTTCCCATAACCTGCAGGATGTTGAAGAAAAAACTATTATTTTAAAGACACGGAAAGCCGAAATCAGTGAATTGAAGGAAAAATTTGATGAAGTCGACGGGCTCAGCGAGGTAATGGAAAAACGGGTTGAGCAGATCTACGCGATGTTTAAAAAAGTTGAAGACCTTCGGCTGCAGATTGATGAAACGGATAACCGTCTTCAGGTTATGTACAGCCGTACAGATGAAAAAATGCGTGAATTTTCAGATTTTATCCAGGCAGTCGATGCCGGCAATCCCATATTGAAACAGGTAAATCAGGATATTTCATTTGATAAAAACATTAATGAGAATGTAATCCGTACGGTGAGGGAGCTCTCAGAGAGGGGATGGGGACCCGATGAGATTGCTAAAAAAATGCTGATAGATGAAAATTCAATTCGCTTTATAATTAATACCACTTCCCTCTAGGGAAGCCATAACAGTTATTAAAAAGGGGAGCTCTTTAACGCTCCCCTTCTTTTTTGATGTATATACATTTTTTATAACAATTTCTATTAATGACTTTCTTTCATCTTTTCCCTGACTTCCCTGATTATTTCAGCATCTGAAAGTGTTTTTCTCAGGATAACCCGGTATTTTATGTCAAAGCGGGTCGGTTCAACAATTTTTTTAGGGAAGGTAAAGTTCCAGCGCTGAATATCTTCGCTGAGAAGCTTGTCGACTTCAAGAAGATACGTCGACTGTTGAGTACGGATTTTCATGATTCGTCCGGAATCAGGATACAACCAGAGAGAAAGGAGTCCTTCTCTGACTTCATCTATTTTATCAAGTTTTTTGACTTCGCTGCACATATATTTATCGCCGCCCGTATCGGGGGTCCGCGTGATAGTGGCAGCATATTTCATCTGGGATACAATGTAGTTATCTGAAGTGAGGAGAATTCTAAAAACTTCCTTTGCTTTTTTATTCGGTTTAAGAAAGCCCTGGTTCGTGCTGCTGTTAATATCAGTAGATTTTTGAACTGTTCCGCAATTAAGCAAAACCACTGATGAAATGAATATAAGTGCTGAAGATAGGTACCTTTTCATTTTAATCTCCTTTTGGTTTTGATACATCCTCTTCGGGGGAGGTTTCTTCGGTTGTGGCTTCTTCGAACTGTTCGGGCTGTTCGCCTTTATTATTGTCTTCTATATACTGGTCAAGCCTGTCGATACCATCTTTAAGTTCTTTAAATTCGTTGATGTTAAGGGTAACCCCCTTCTGGGTAGGTTTGTAGATAATATCACCACTTCCTCCGTCTATTGATGAGTACCAGATTCGGATATTAATTAGTTCTCTTCCTTTAAATTCTGAGACTTCTATTCGGATTATTTCACTATTGTTTTTCTGAATATCCTTGATAATTACTCCCATGTAAAGCTCCTTCCTTTCTAATATAATTTTTCAAGATGATGGATAATTATTCCGGCGAAGAGGGCATGGCCCCGTTCGTTCAGGTAACGATCGTCATCAAGAATGATGTCTTCAATTTTGATGCCCTGCTCTATCAGGTGACCCGCAATAATTGTATGAATCGGTAACATGGTACACTGCAGATCTGAAGCGACTTCCCTGATGGCCTGGTAGTAGATTTCTACCGCATTCATGTCATACTGATTAGGGAAGATGTGAGAGGTCAACAAAATTATTTCAGGATCAGCTTTTGCCCGTGACTTCCGGATTACCTGTACGAGGTTTTCCTTAAATTCAGACCGGTACACAGGGAAAAAAGCATCATCTATACCATAATTGAAGAGAAGAATGTCTGGATCAAAGGGACTGATATCTTCATCAAAGGTCCACACCGCGTCAAAAGAATTCTCACCTTTTCGGGATCGGTTAATTACAGCAATATTCTTCTCACTCAGACGAGATGAGAGTATATCAGGATAACTAATTCCGACCCGATGGCCGGAGGCGATAGTTCCGCCCCGTATAAGAAGCACTTTTTCTTTTTTTTTCATTAGCAGTTCCATATAACATGCAGGGAATGATTCTATAGTGGAAATTATACCTCTGTCAATAATTTAATGACCGGGTGGTATCCGGTTTCAGCATTGCTCAATTATAAGTGATTTTACTGCTTTAATATAAGCATCAAGACCAAAGGCAAAAATTGTGTTGTGATTTGCTTCAGGTATTTTAAGCATTTTCTTTTTTGCATCAGGACTGGCGTGAAAAAGGTCTTCTCCATCACTGAAGGGAATTATATGGTCGAATTCTGCATGGATGATCAGGGTGGGGCCATGATAGAGTCTTATTTTTTCAAGGTTAGCCACCGGGTCTGTGGTTATGCCGTGGGCAGACGGGTTGATCCCAAGGAGCTGCATGAGAGGAAGAAGATGGGCAAAGCCGCTTTCAATAATTAATCCGTCTATATCATCGGGGTAGCGGGAGGCAAGCTCGAGAGCAGGGGCGCTGCCGAGACTGCGGCCCATAAGAATGAAGGGAGCAGTGTTGTTTTTTTTGGCCAGAACGTTTCTGATGAATTGGTAAATGTCATGACAGTCCGTCATCATAGCCGCTACCGAAGGTACTCCTGTTGAGCGTCCGTATCCACGATAATCAACTGGTAGAAAATTTATTCCCGCACCGGTAAAGAAGGGGGCGAGATCATCGTAATCAGCCGCAATTTCACCATTGCCATGGAAGAAAAGGATGGTTGGGGCTTTCGTATCAGCATGATAGTATCGGCCTCCGATAAAGCATCCGTCTCCTGCAGGAATATTTAATTCTTCAGCCCCGGGGGAACCGAAACCACTTTCGGGCCGAGGGTGGAAAAGAAGCATCAGGATTTCCGGCTTATCAAGAATTGAATAATCTGGTACTGTATCAGTCATGACTTCCTCTCCCTGGTCTTAATAATTTTCTATAGTATATCGTCCCGTCCCTGAATAATCAAACATTTAAGAGGATGTTTTGCTCGAATGTGTAAGATTACTTCGTGGAGCATGGGGAAATGCCGGGTCATTAATAGTAGTAAATAAATAAAAATATTTGAAGTAGTGGTAATTTCAAGGTATACTGTATCCCGCGAAGCGGACGGGATATGGAGAAGAAAAATAAAAATATTCTCATTGTAGAGGATTCAGCTGTTGACGCACGACTTCTTTCTAAATTTCTGAAGGATCTTGATTTTAAGATTGAAGCTGTGGTCACCTCAGGTGAAGACGCTATTGATGCAGCCTTGAAAACCAGACCTTCCCTGATAGTTATGGATATACTTTTGGAGGGCGGGATTGATGGAATTACCGCCTCACGGGAAATCCGTAAAATAGTTGATGTTCCTGTTGTTTTTTCGTCTTCTCTCTCTGATACAAGCACACTTGAGAAACTTGAAATGGCGGATTCCTTCGGATATCTGCTTAAGCCCTTCAGTAAACGGGACCTTTTTATTACTATTGATCTTGCCTTCAGGCGTCATAACTTTGAAACGAAGCTTGAGGAGAGTGAAAAGCGTTACCACAATCTTTTTGAAAAATCAAAGGATGCTATTTTTATCGCCGACCGGAAAGGATATTTTCTCAACGGGAATGAGGCATTGAAAACTCTCTTTGGCATAGAGAGTGATGAAATTCATAATATGAGAATAGGTGACTTTGCCCTTTCCAAAGAAGAGCTGGCCAGGTATAAGAACGAAATGGCAGAAAATGGTCATGTAAAAGATTTTGAAATGCAGCTGCGGAGAAAAGATGGGATTGCCCTTTACTGTCTTGTTACTACGAATGCGGTGCAGACAAAAACTGGTGGTGCACGGTACGAACAGGGAATCATTCGGGATATTACTGAAAAAAAACTGGCTGAGCAGGCCCTTGAACAGCATGTATTCAGTCTTGAACGGGCCATGTATGAAATAGAAGAGCTTAATGACCAGCTCCAGCAGAAGGTTGATGACCTGAATGAGGCATACCGGCAAATCAGTCTCTCAGAAGAGAAATACCGCCGGCTGGTTGAGGGTTCTAATGATATTATTTTTTCTCTTGATGACCAGTACCGGTTTATTACCGCAAACAAGGCTCTAGTTCATCAGCTCCAGATTCAGCCTGAAGCGGTGAGGGATAAACATCTTCTTGAACTTATTCATGCAGACCAGGAAGAACTTGAAGTGAGCCGGTCAGTTGTCACCAGTAAGCTCAATGAGCTGGTGGAGCAGCGCCAGCCGGTTGCCTTTAAGGCTCACTTTAAGTCAAAGTACACGGTTGAGCCGAAGGAGCTTCAGGTAAAACTTGAGTATGTCAATATTAAAGGGAAAAATGAAATTCTCGGGAAAGCATCAAGGGTCATGGATGATGTTTTAATGAAACATTTTGTCTCTGAACAGCAGAAGTTCAAAATAGATAACTCCCTTGTTACTGCAGATGAAATAACTTATCGATTGACCCGTAATGTTGCGAAATATCTTCCGGCCAGGGAGGGTACGCTTCTCAGAGTTGCTCTCAGGGAAATTATTATTAATGCGATTGAACATGGAAATCTTGATATCAGTTTTGAAGATAAAACAAAGGCTATAATGGAAAACAGGTATATCCATTTTATAGCGGAACGGCAGAAAGACCCGGTGTGTCGAAATCGAAGAGTAACTATTGAATATGAAGTATCACCCGAAAAGGTGGTATACCGTATCTGTGATGAGGGAGAAGGTTTTGATTACCAGTCAATCCTTAAGACGGATATTGAACAGTTGAACGAAAGTATGGTGGCACATGGGAGGGGACTCAGGCTCAGCCAGGAGTTTTTTGATACTATTACTTTTAATGAATTTGGTAATGAAGTCTCCCTTATCCGGTATTTTCCCGTCGATGGTGAAAAAAAATAATCATAATAAAAAGAGGCTTGCCATCAGGGAAGGGGCTCGATATGTGTTCGCCATGAAGGCTCGTTCGTGACTGCCCTGCTAATCGGGCAATCTGAATACTCTACATTGAGGCAAAGGAGAAGTGGCAATGGGATTGACTTATAAAGAATCAGGTGTCGACGTAGAGGGAGGCAATAATTTTGTTCGTCGGATTGCCCCCCTGGTAAAAAAAACGTTCTCTGACCGGGTCATAACAGGTATCGGTGGTTTCGGGGCACTTTTTTCCGGTGGGTTCAGCGAGATGAAAGACCCGGTTTTGGTGTCGGGAACTGATGGCGTTGGGACAAAACTCCGGATTGCCCAGGGCATGAATAAGCATGACACTATTGGCATTGATGCCGTGGCAATGTGCGTAAATGATATCATTGTATCAGGAGCCCGCCCCCTCTTCTTTCTTGACTATATTTCATGCGGCAAACTTAAAGAAGATGTCATGGTTGATGTGGTAAAGGGAATTGCCTTGGGGTGTGAAGAATCAGCCTGTAGTCTTATCGGTGGAGAAACAGCCGAGCATCCGAATGTAATGGGTGACGATGAGTATGATATTGCAGGGTTTGCCGTCGGTGTGGTTGATCGGGAAAATATAATTGATGGTTCTAGCATTGCCCCGGGAGATAAGATAATCGGACTTCCTTCTACGGGGGTTCATTCAAATGGATTTTCAATGGTCCGGAAGCTTTTTTTCGACATGAAGGGACATGCACTTGGAGATATGATCGAAGGCCTCGACAAACCCTTGGGAGAGGTACTTCTTGCCCCGACCCGCCTCTATGTAAAGAGTCTTATGAGCGCCATTGATGCAGGTGTTGCAATCAAGGGAGTTGTTCATGTAACGGGGGGGGGGTTTTATGAAAATATCCCGAGGATTCTTCCAGAAGGTACCGGTGTTTCGATAGATCGGAACAGTTTTAATATACTGCCGATATTCAAGGTCATTCAAAAAATGGGTGAAGTGGAAGAAAAAGAAATGTTCACCACCTTCAACATGGGGATCGGCATGATGCTTTTCGCCGCCCCTGAAGAAGAAGAAAAACTTCACCAGGTGCTCAGGACGGCAGGTGAAGAAAGCGTCACTATCGGGGAAGTTACTTCAGATGAGGGCGAACGGGTTGTTCTAAAGTAGGGCTCTCCATGGTATGTATCGAGGCGGTAAAACTGTGACAATAGCCTGCAGTTTTACCGTAAGGAAGTAATCACCGCATCAGCGACGCGAATTCCATCTACGGCCGAACTGACAATACCCCCGGCGTAACCGGATCCCTCTCCCGCGGGGAAAAGATTTCTATGGGAAACGGAAGAAAAGTCTTCTCCCCTGGTTATGCGGAGCGGCGATGAGGTGCGTGTTTCCGACCCGATGAGGATCGCCTCGTCAGTGATAAATCCCTTCATTTTATTATTAAGGCGCGGCAGGGCAGCCGCCAGTTCGTCAGCAATGTCAGCAGGAAGATATGACCTTACATTTGCGGGTTCTACTTTTGGCAGGTAGCTGGTAACGGGGAGACGGACATCTTCTTTTTGTTTGAGAAAGGAAGTTAACCGCTGGGCCGGCGCGGCTTTTCCTTCAGCACCGGCGGACCAGGCAGCCGCCTCTATCGTCTGCTGAAGCGCAATACCGCTGAACAGATCTGACCGCAGGGTCTCTTTTGGAATCGAAACAACCAGAGCTGCATTGGAAAAGGCGCCCCCCCGGTCAGAGAGAGACATCCCGTTAACACAGTGAAGTCCCTTCTCAGAAGAAGAGTTGATGACCCTGCCGCCTGGACACATGCAGAAACTGTAGGTTCCCCGGCGGCTTTCCGGGTTGTTCCATGCAAGAGCATACTCCGCCGGGGGAAGGATGTCCCGGTAGCGGGAGGTGCCGTATTGAATTTCGCGAATCAGTTCTGCAGGATGTTCAACCCGTACCCCCAGGGCAAAGCCCTTTTGTTCCATGGTGATCCCCTGGGCTCTCAGCATGGCATAGGTATCTCGGGCTGAATGCCCGGTGGCGAGGATTACCGCGTCGGCGGTGAATTCCCGGCCCGATGCGGTGCGTATGCCTCTGACTTTCTCACCCGAAATAATCAGTTCGGTTATTTTTTCTGAAAAATGAATTGTTCCGCCCCGGGAGAGAAGTTTCTGGCGAAGAGACCGGAGGATTCCTATCAGGGCATCTGTTCCGATATGGGGCTTTGCTTCATATTTTACAGATGGATCTGCACCGTGGTTCACCAGGGTCTCATAGAACCAGGTGCTTTCAGGACGCCGGGTACGAGCGGTCAGCTTGCCGTCAGAATAGGTGCCGGCGCCCCCTTCACCAAAGACAACATTGCTTTCGGGATTAAGGGTGCCGGTTTCTTCGAGTGTTTTAATGTCAGCACTACGGGCTTCAAGGTTTTTTCCCCGCTCAAGGAGGGTTACCTTAAGGCCGGATTTTAAAAGACGAAGGGCGGCAAAGAGTCCCGCGGGACCGCTTCCGACAATTACAACATGCCCCGGTATCAGCGGTTTTGGTACATCAGGTAATTCGGGTTCTTCAAAGACGGAAACATCTTTGCTGATGAGAAGCTGCTCTGCGTCGTTTCGGGAAAGGGACACCACCACCCGAAGAAGGTAATGAATCCTGTTTTTTTTTCTTCCGTCGAGGGATTTTCTTAGAATGGCCTCGAGTTTTAGTTCGGGGCAGTTGTACTGTTTTTGTATATGGCGCTGGATTCCTTCAACGCTCAGGTCGTGATCAGGGAAAAGTACCAGGTTATTAATCTGAAGCTTCAAGGGCGGTCACCGGTATTACCGCGGCGGTATTCAGCCGGTGACATGCCGGTCTCTTTTTTAAAAGCGGTATAAAAGGCGGTGTAAGAATTAAAACCGGTTGCATCGGCTATTGAATGGGTGCTGCGGTCCAGTTCATCAAGAAGGAGTTCCTGTGCCTCTTTGATGCGGTATGAATTGATGTACGCATTGAAGTTCTTCCCATAATATTCATTGAGGAACTGCGAAAGCTGGTGTGAGGTTATTTCAAGTACCGCGCTGAGGCGTCCCAGGGTCAGGTCTTCGTCACAGAAAAGCTTTTCCTCTTCCATCAGAAACTGGAGCTGGTTTGAGAGTTTTCTTATATCGATTTTTTCGAGACGCGACCGGGAGTATCCTTTTTTAGTAGAAGGGATTGTCGCGAATTGAAAAAGAAAGGGGTACCGCTGGGCAGCAAGGTACACCAGCATGTGTGAGAGGCTGATAAAGATAGCGCTTACCCGGATCAGGGTCATTTTCATGGTGATAACACCGGTGATGGCAAAGGCGGAAAAGATCAGAAGAAGGAGCATCAAAATAGAAATAATGGTAATTCTGACATGCACGCGGTTATCCCGCCGGGCTGAAGAGAGAAGAGATTTCATGGAAAGGAAGAAATAGACCGTCACCAGGGTTATGCTGAAAACCGGTACTGTAACCATGAAGAGGGTGAACTCCTGGTTCATCATCCGTTTGAGGATCTCGGTTTTTTCAGCTCCGCTGAGAACCGCCATCGGAATTGAGATGACCATTGCCAGTATAGCCGGTATCCAGTGATAGACATCATTTTTCTCAAATTTTTCTTTTTCCTTCGTGAGGGTCAATATATAGAAATAGATCAACGGCCCCATGGCAAGCACCGCGGGAATTTGAAAGGGGAAGACATGGGGAACCTTAAAGAGGTATTGAGAAGACGCCAGAAAAAGGAAGGTTATTAGAAAACCGGTGGTCAGATTAAATGCAGCAAGTATGCGGTTTCTAAAAGACGGGGGTTTCAGGAGCTGCCCAAGCCCCATCAGGGTTGTCATTCCGGCGGCAATAAAGATGATAATATCTGAAAGGTGAATGTACAATTTCTACTCCCTGTTTATCGATATTTCGACTGGTATCCATGGTACTACCTGGATAACTCAGGGGCAATTATTTTTCTAAAAGCTGAAAAAATGCTGATGACATGGAAATGTAACTTTTTCAGCCTGCAGGCCGGTTGTAGTAGAAAGGTATTGACAAATATTCCGCTTCGGGAAGTCTGATATTTGATTCCAGCCGGCAGTAATTTAAAATCATTCGAAAATTTAAGTTGAAAAAACAGGCCAGACCCCTTTTTATATTTATATAACAAAAAGGATTCGGCCGGTATAAATATTAAGATAGTAAAGGAGAAACACAATGGCCCAGGTAGGCATTATTCTCGGCAGTGATTCAGATCTGCCAAAGGTAAAAAACTGTTTTGAAACCCTTGAAGAATTTGATATTTCTTTTGAAATAATTGTCAGTTCAGCTCATCGTACTCCAGAAGAAACAAAGGAATGGGTTTCATCGGCACGCAGTCGGGGCCTCAAGGCCATCATCGCTGTTGCCGGAGGAGCGGCACACCTGCCCGGTGTAGTAGCTTCGCATACAACGCTTCCGGTAATAGGCGTTCCTATAGAAACTAAGATTTCCGGGGGCCTTGATTCGATCCTTTCGATTCTTCAGATGCCTGGTGGCATCCCGGTGGCAACCATGCCGGCGGGTCGCGCAGGGGGCATAAACGCAGCGCTTTTTGCGGTTAATATTCTCGGCGTTGAAAATGCATCAGTTGCTGATAAGCTTGATCAGTATAGAAAAAAGATGGCTGAAAAAATTGCTGCAAAGAATGCTGATATCGCAGCACAGGGTTATAAAAAATATATCGCAGGTCTTGAGGGGTAATTATGATTGAACATGGCATTGATATTCCGAAAGAACGGATAGTAATTCTTGACTTTGGATCCCAGTATACCCAGCTCATTGCCCGCCGAATCAGGGAAATGAATGTTTATGCCGAGATAGTACCTTATTTCTATTCAGTTGAAGAAATAAAAAAAGAAAAACCTGCAGGAATTATCCTCAGCGGCGGCCCGAGTTCTATCGATGAAAAAGGGGCTCCTAGGGTTTCAAATGAAATCTTTGAGCTTGGTGTTCCGGTTCTCGGGATATGCTACGGTCTCTACCTGGTGGTACACGCCTTTAACGGACAGAGCGAGAACGCTGATTCCCGTGAATATGGCCCGGCTAACATAGCCGTGACAGGAAAGTCTCCTCTTTTTACCGGTCTGAAAAAAAAGGAAAAGGTCTGGATGAGCCATGGAGACAAGGTGGCCAAACCTCCGAAGGGATTTCAGGTTGTTGCCTCATCTGAAAACGCGGAGATTGCAGCAATTGCCAATGATAAGAAAAAGGTCTATGGGGTACAGTTTCATCCTGAAGTGCATCATACTGATAACGGCAAAAAGCTTCTTAAAAACTTCCTTTTCAAAATATGTAAACTGAAGGCAACCTGGACCATGGAGAATTTTATCGATGCCTCTGTTGAAGCGATTCGCCAGGAAGTGGGCGACGGTACAGTGCTTCTCGGCCTTTCCGGAGGAGTCGATTCTTCGGTTACTGCGGCATTGCTCCAGCGGGCAATCGGGGACCGTCTTTACTGTGTCTTTGTCAATAACGGGGTTCTTCGAAAGAATGAAGAGAAATCCGTTGTTGAGCGTTTTGAAAAGCATATGAAGCTGAACCTGATCTATGTAGACGCTTCTAAACGGTTTTTGAAAAAGCTGAAAAGGGTAAAAGAACCAGAAAAGAAACGCCGAATAATCGGAAAAGAATTTATCAAAGTATTCATGGAAGAAGCAAAGAAAATCGGACAGTTTGATTTTCTTGCCCAGGGTACTCTCTATCCTGATGTCATTGAGTCGGTCTCAACCAAGGGGCCTTCTGATACGATAAAGTCTCATCACAACCGGGTACCCGAAGTACTGCAGCTGATTAAATCTGGGAAGGTTGTGGAGCCCCTTAAGGAACTTTTCAAAGATGAGGTCCGGGAGCTGGGGGTTCACATGGGTATGGCAAAGGAACTGGTCTACCGGCAGCCTTTCCCGGGGCCGGGACTTGCCATTCGTATCATTGGTGAAGTAACCGCTGAGCGTGTTAGGACTCTTCAGGATGCCGATGATATCATCATTGATGAAATCAAGCAGGCGGGCCTCTACAATGACCTGTGGCAGATATTCGCAGTTTTTCTTCCGGTAAAATCTGTTGGTGTAATGGGCGATAAGCGAACCTATGAGAATGTTATCGCGATCAGGGGTGTCACATCGGTGGACGCCATGACTGCTGACTGGGCCTATCTTCCCGAAGGCCTGCTGCGGAAAATTTCCAACCGGATCATCAACGAAGTGAAGGGGATAAACCGGGTTGTCTATGATATATCCTCAAAGCCCCCTTCCACCATTGAGTGGGAGTAAGTCCTGCTGTTAAAATAAAGCAAAAATATTTTTGATGATATAAAAAGACCCGGGTAGTTGAAGCCCGGGTCTTTCTGGTTTTAGATTTCATGATTATTTGCGGTGGGGAAGTTTATGAAAATATTTTTATTGGAATGCCTGTGGGTTTGTGCATAACAGCAAGATAATACATGTTGATCATGGCAACAAAAAGGTAACCTTCAAAAACGAAACCTGGGCCAACCACAAGACGGGAGAGAAAACGTTTTCAACAAAGGCTATCGATCTCTAAAAGTTTTTAGAACGCATACTATATTTTCTTCCTGACAAGCATATAAAGACAATTTTCTATTGCAGCATCTATGCCAATGGTATAAAACAGGAATTAATGTTATTGCCACTTTATTTTATTTTCCCCGGTTATAAATAACCGGCATCTTTCCATTCCAGTTCTCCCAAAGAGTATCATCAGAAATAAGGTCTGCCATGAAATGAGCCACATTGATCCTGCTTGTTTCTCTTGAATCAAAGAGAGGACTTTTCTGAACCTTCGGGAAGACTTCATATTCAGTGACAGTATCTTCATCAATAAGAGTGTCGGGACGTATTGCAGCCCACTGGATGACTGGATCGTTCTGACCGATATTGTTCCTCAGGAACTCCCCGGCCCGGACATTATCCCTGTGAGGAGGAAGGAATATATACAACATACACATTATAAATCTTTCCACTGGAGAAACCTTTTCATGCTGGTCTCGGTTTCGGTTGGCCACGGTGTTCATGAGTAGAAATTTCACAGGTTTACCCGGGGCGTTGGACCTGACTGCTCCAGAGAAACGGCGGATAGCTCCTGTCACCAACAGGCGGGGGTGACCGAAGAGTCCCCTGAAGGAGATATTATGACCGAGGCAGGAGGCTACAGCAATGCAGTCCCTGGCATGTTCAGCCATTTCCGAATCTGTGAGGTCCAGTACTTCCGCTTTAACGATAAAGAGATTTCCCGGCAAGCTTGAATAATCGGGAAACTTTTCCGGAGTACGGATTATAGCGGTAACATCATGACCGCGCTGGAGAAGGTCTTTAACCAGGAGCCGTCCCGTGGCTCCACTGGCACCGGCAACAAGTATTTTCATTCGTTGGCCCTCCTCTCACAAAGAATTTCTTTGTACTTTCTAAATTTTAAAAAGCGTTGCATGTCCGGTGCTTTTTGTCAATATTTTAACGTGCTGGTGGCATGATGCAGCTTCTCATAAATGCCATTCTGCCTCACCTGCTGGTCAGTGGTGCCAGAGCGCACTAATTATAAAAAAAAGAGTGAGATGATCTCACTCTTTTTTGATTGAATTTCAAAAGATGATTTACCGGTTCCCCTTGCACGTGCGGTAATTTTTTCTGCAGTCCTTCCGCGCTGAATCGCTGTTTCCTGCTGACTTGAGGCATCGCTGGAAGGCATCGGCGCATATATTAGTATCACTCTGACGCTTTTCGCATCGTTTGGCCGCTTTTTTGCAGCCCTCAAGGCATCGGTTGTATGCATTGGCGTTTTTTCCCGTATCAGCACGCTGGTCGCAGCCACGCTCGCATGCTCTTCCTGCTTTGGCGCAGTTGTAGACAGGTCTGATACCTGCAAAGGTTATGGCCGAAAATATAGCTGCTGTCACCAGAACCAGTGAAACAATTAGTATTCTACGCAATGTAAGTCCTCCTGATTGTCATTTGCATCTTCTATATAACTGAGTATTGTGTATCTGTAAAACCAAAAGTCTATAAAAATTATCCAGGGGATATTTTTATATGTCAGGAAATAAAAAGGTTTTTCGATGCAAAGTCGGGATCACTGGTTACATTAAGCCCAAGTTTTCTAAGCCCCGCCTCATCACCGGGCGACGGCATATGAGTTAAATGAACTTCACAACCTTTAATATCTTTCAACCTGTCGACAGCTGTCTGTGCAGAGGGGTTAAATGTGGCACTGATTGAAAGCGCAATAAGTGTTTCTTCAAGATCAAGGCTGATATTTTTTCCGGAAAGAATTTCTTTTTTGAGATATCCAAGAGACTCAGTAATGTTTGGAGGAAGAAGATGAATCTCTTCAGGAATCCCGGCAAGGAATTTGACAGCATTCAGGATGAGTGCAGACGGTGCGTGCATTAAGTTGGAATTGCTGCCGGTAATTATAGTTCCATCATTCAGTTCCATGGCAGCACCACAGTAAATGTGATCGTGACCTTTATTTTTTTCTTTTGCCTTTACTGCAACTTCACGAGCCGGTGTTACCGGGGGTCTGTCGGTTGGTTTTGCCCCCACCTCTTTCATCAGAAGCTCAGCTCTTTCCTCGGTATCTTTCTCGACAAGCCCCATTGCATATTCGCAAGAGTAGCGGAAATATCTACGGATTATTTCCTGATGAGATGCATCCACAGTTACGGCATCATCAATAATACCGAAGCCTGCACAATTAACACCCATATCTGTCGGAGATTTGTAGAATGATTCTTCTCCTGTTATTTTTTCAATAATCCTTTTAAGAAGTGGAAATGCGTCAACATCACGGTTGTAATTCACCGTTGATTCACCATGTGCTTCAAGGTGGAAGTGGTCAAGGACATTGACATCTTTCATTTCACAGGTAGCTGATTCATAAGCAACATTTACAAGATGCTTAAGAGGTAAATTCCAAATAGGGAAAGTTTCAAATTTTGCATAACCTGCCTTTGCGCCTTTGATATTTTCATGGTAAAGCTGAGAAAGACAGGTGGCAAGCTTCCCGCTTCCAGGGCCGGGACCTGTTACAACAACAACGGGCCTTTCCGTTTCGATATAGTCATTTGCCCCATATCCTTCAGGGCTTACAATTGTATCAACATCTGTTGGATAACCTTTTGTAAATTTGTGCGTATAGACCTTTATCCCGCGGCGTTCAAGTTTATTTTTAAATGCCAAAGCAGAGGGTTGACCTTGAAAGCGTGTAATGACAACTGCACGAACCTTTATTCCACGGTCAGTAAAATCGTCAATAGTTCTCATGGCATCAACGTCGTAAGAAACGCCAAAATCGGCACGCATTTTTTTCCTTTCAATATCTCCTGCATAAATACACATGATAATTTCTGCCTGATCCTTCAATTTATGAAGAAGCTGCATTTTTACATTTGGATCGAATCCCGGCAATACTCTTGATGCATGATAATCAAAAAGAATCTTTCCGCCAAACTCAAGATAGAGTTTATTGTTGAACCTTTTTACCCTTTCGAGAATTGCCTCTGTTTGCTGCGTGAGATACTTTTCGTTATCGAATCCTGCTTTCTTTGTCATGGAAATTGTCCTTATATCAGATAGTGAAAAATACACCGTATTCGTATATATTGAATAGCATAATTTAAAAAATTCGTCTACTAATTGTTGTGAAATTAGAAAAAAGTCTTGCATGGCCAGTTACTTTTGTCATTATTTTAACATTCCAGTGACATGATGCAGTTACAGATACAACCTGTGTTTATAAAAGTATAGAGAGAGGAATAAAGATGGACAATTCTTTTACAGGCTGGGCATGGCCCTGGTGGACGGTGATTGTAACTGTTAATGTAGTAAACCTGGTCGTTTGTGCCATGGTCTACAGGCGCTCTCTTCATCCACGGGACAATAGTGATCCAGCGTATCGAAACTGGATGCGAATTATGGGAGTTGTCTTTACGCTGGTTGGTGCATATCGTGCAATTTTTGTGTCGAGATATATTACTCAAATGGCCTGGTTTGACAGCATTGCAAATAGCTCTCTTTTGATTCGGATATTTGCCATCGCAGCGGAACTCTCATTCAGCGGATTGTTTGTATTAGGGATGTTGAGGGTTAATGCCGATTTGCCTGCCGAGGACAATGTGAATCAAAATAAACTCATTTCATTCATCTCTACAAAAAGTCCTTATCTACTCTGGGGATGCATATTTATAGCACAGTTCTTTGCCACAAGTGGGTTAATTACCAAGAATAAGACATTGTTTGCTATTGAGGAAACATTATGGACGGTTGGATTCCTGGCCGTGCTCCCACTTGCAATTATTCAATTGCGGCGTGTCTTAGCGATAAAAGAAGAGGAAGAAGTAGCTCGTTTAGAAATGTTGAGGAAATTTACAAAATTAACTGTTGCCTGGTGTGTTATTTATTGCAGCTACGGTTTGTTTTATCATTTGCCATTAGAAAACTGGCCCAGTGCGATTCGACAGATGGAGACGGGACTCCCTGTTATTAAAACCGGCATTAAAGCGATAGTGGATGCCTTTGCAATTGTAAATGAATCAAAAATGTACAGAGATTGGGGTTTCGGGTTTTTATTGTGGCACTCTGCTTACTTCAGTGTCTGTGTCTGGATTTCAATATTCTTAATGCAGGCTCCACGAATAATACGCAATGATGATCAAGAATAAGTCTATTTTCTCTTTTAGACCAGGTTCTCAAAGTTAGCTATAGCGAGTTATACATGTCACAGAGTATTGATAGTCTTTTTAACGAAATCAAGGGGAAACTCACAGTAGAGCATCTGAAGAGCATTACTGTTGATATCATCAATGCATATAAAAACAAAAAATACAGCCATCTTAGAAAATATAAGCATGCTTTAAAAATAAATGAAGAGTCTAAAACTGAAAAACTCTTCTCAATCCTCATTAAGAAATATCATCCTGACAGGATCTCTTTTATACAGAAACAGGTTGATCAGTTAAGGGAAAATAATGACTACGAGAAACTGTTGGAGGTCCGTGACACTTATTTTTTTACTATCAAAGCCGTAGATTCTATAATTGATGAATCGATTGAATTTGAAACAGAATTTACCTTTGACAGCGAAGACTTCGGATACAGGGAAAAGAATATCTATGAAGAAGATAATTTCGGTGAATCTAACCTTGAATTTGAAGAAGAATATAATTTTGTCAGTGCTGTGAAAAACCTGTTTTTTGGAGGACTGGATATAGAAATCAGTGAATCTGATTTAAGAAACCTCGATGGATCTCTGGATCTCTCCGATTATGATTTGAGCAATATCAGCGGTATAGAACACTGCCTTTATATTAACGAACTTAATTTGTCAGGAAACAACATCGAAAAAATCGGAAAACTGGCAGGCCTGATGAGACTGCAGTACCTCTTCCTCTCGAACAACAGTATTGAAAATGTCAGCCCTCTCGAGAACCTTGAGAACCTGAAAGAACTGGATCTGAGTTTCAATGAAATTTCAAATATACATGCATTGAAAAATCTTAAGAGCCTGCAGTATTTGAATCTCATCGGTAACCCTATTTCAGATTATTCAGTAATAGAATATCTCATCGAAAGGGGAGTTATTGTGATTTTTGAAGATAACATCCTTACATGACCATAACCGGGGAGGGATAAAAATACTTCTCCCCGGTTCTATGATTTATAGCCCTGCTTAATTACTTGTTGCAGATAGAAAGGGTCTCTTTCAGCAATTTGAGCATATACTGATTTTTGAAAAAAGTAAGGTTATGGAAGAAAAAGTAAAAACCAGGCTTGATTTTTCTTCTCTTTAAATAGAAAATCAGCAATACATTTAATCTCATCACTGTTAAAGGAATAATCTGAAAGATATTTCTGGATAGAGCTGTCATTATCAATATGGGTTGTGAGATCAATGTCATCGTGATGACACAGGCCATATTGAAATGAGTCAGGAATATTTATACTGAGTGAAGGTAATTTTTTAATCAAAAGATCCAGGGCGTTAAGCATAATGTGATTCACGCAGCACCGGTAAATATCGGTAAACTCCTCAGGTATATAATCAGGATTAGCTTCACTGTTTCTTTTTGCCATGGATTGTTCAAGTTTTTCAATGAGTTCCGGAAGTTCCTCGTCAACCGATTCCATTATTTCGATGCCAGAAATTTCAGGGCAGCCTAAATCACTTGATTCAGAATTTCCATCTGAAGTTTCAAGTTCAATGTGTGACAGGAAAATCAATTCAGAATCCCCACTGATCTTAATTGATTTTAGTTCAGCTCCATCAGGGAGAATATCTTTAATGTCTTCTTCCCATAGATCTGCATATACTTTTTCAAAGCTATCAAGAAAATATGTGTGATCCATGTCTGCCACCTTACTGTGCTGAATATGTTTTAAACTGATTTCTGAGTCGCCGCCGGAGGATGATATTATAAGGAGTTTTGCATGAAAGATGTCCTTTGTCAATATTTTAACATTTCGAATTTAATCAGTATACATTAATATCTTGATTTTTCTACTTCCTGAGTATATCAACTGGAGTAAAATCATAAAATTTATTTCTTCTACCAATTTTCCTTGCTATATAAGATAGATAGATTAGTAATCCTACATTATGAAAGAAGTATATCCTGATATTTTTCAGATCACTGTAAAAGGCTTTCTCTCCAGGCTCAGGCCTGAGGTTAATGTGTTTGTTATTGCCGGTCCCAATGGCCTGGTCTTTGATGCAGGTTTCGGGACCCGCGGTGTGGGTCGTTTTGTTGTATCAGAGATCAAAAAGATCGAGAAGCTTTACTGTGACAGCGGCAGGGAATTTAAACTGGAAAGAGTCATGGCAAGCCACAGCCATGGTGATCACTATCCCGGCATGGTGTACCTGCGGGAAAAACTTGGCCTTAAAATTATTGTAACTGATAAAATTGGTGAAAGCATCAGTCACCGGAAAAAATACCGAAGAAAGTATGAACGCCATCAGGCTGATGAATGGTACACAAGTTATGGTTTTCTCAGAACATTTTTCAGAAAAGGTACCGTGCTGATTGTTCGTTTTTTGTTTCATATGTTTTTTGGTTTTAAATTTATAACCGATCCTGACATCATACTTTCCGATACGGGAAGCATTACGGTCAACGGTGCTACCTGGCAGATCATCCCCGCGCCCGGTCATGCCCTTGACCATATTCATCTTTACCAGAAAGAAGCCGGTCTGATGTTTGTGGGAGACAATGTGCTCAGAGGCGTGACTCCATGGCTCGGGCCCCCTGAGTCTGACCTGAAAGAATATCTCAATTCGTTAGAAGCGATACTTAATACTGATAATCTCACGATGCTGCTCTGCGGACATGGCAGTCCGGTGACAGAACCGTATAAAAGGGTCACGAGGCTGAGAAGATACCGCCTCGACAGAGTAGATGACTTGTATGATATAGTCTCAGGGAGCGGGACTGAAGGCATTACCTTCAATGAGATGGTCGACACGGTGTACATGAATGAATCGGGTTTTAAAAAGAACCTGGGCAGCGGATGGATCGCAATTACGCTGAAGCATCTCGAGCGGGAAGGTAAAATAAAATGGAAATTTCACGGAAAAAAAATAAGGCTGTATGATGCAGAAGAGTTCAAATCATGATGTCATCGAGCTTAATGTAGTATTTTTTTGGGTGGGGAAGTTTACTTCCCCTTTATAATATCAACTACCTGGCGGACATCCTGAGCGTTGTCTTTATTGATGACAAGAATTTTATCGCCCGCCTGGACAACGATAACATTATCAAGCCCCACAACAGCGACTTTACTTCCTTCAGAAAAAACAGAACAGTTCTCACTGTTAACAAAAATTGCGTTTTCCGGTGAAGGGGACCGGTTCCCTTCTGTGTCGGCGCTTAAGATGTCATCGGTGGCTTTCCAGCTTCCGAGATCAGCCCATCCGAATTCGGCGGGAATGACTACACGGTTATCGGCTGCTTCAAGTATCCCTTTATCTATTGATACCGATTCGACTTCATTAAATATATTTTCTTTTAATTTCCAGGTTTCTGCATCATCTTTAAGAAGCTCTTCAGGTGATAGATTTTGAAAGGAAGAAAAGGCCTGTATCATCTCCGGAAGATACTTTTTAAAGGCATCAATGATAGTATTGACTTTGAAGGCGATGATGCCGCTGTTCCAGAAGTACCTGCCGCTGGCGAGATAGCTTTCTGCGGTTGTCAGGTCGGGTTTTTCAACGAACTGGTCAACCGGAAGTACTGCGCCGCTGCTCCCGTCTTCTGCTTTAATATAACCGTACCCCGTTTCCGGGTAGGTTGGCTTTATGCCGATGGTGACGAGATTTTCTTTTTTCGCTTCGGCAACTGCCCGTTTAAGGATGCCGCGGAAAGCCTCTTCGTCAAGAATATGATGATCTGCGGGAAGAACAATCATCACTCCCTCAGGATTACGTTTTTCAATAAAGAGAGCCCCATAGAGGACCGCTGCTGCGGTATTCCGGGGCCGTGGTTCGCACAGGACCGATCCACTGATGCCGCATCGTTTCAGTTCTTCTGTCGAGAGATCCCGGTACCGGTGGGAAGTTACGATAAGGCAATCCTCCGGATCAAGGCCTTCAAGGCGCTTGATGGTTCCTTCTAAAAGGGATCCCTGGCCTGAGAGATTATGAAACTGTTTCGGTTTTTCTTCACGGCTTAAGGGCCAGAGGCGTGTTCCCGCCCCGCCGGCCATAATTACGGGATATAGATTCATGACTGCCTTCACTTCCTTACCAATATACTTTCAATGATTCGGTGATCTTTATTGATTATGGCAGGAAATCCGTCAATCAGTTTGCTGAATAAGGAGTGAGGGAAAGGGCAGGTATTAATTTTATTTTACTGATTAATTTCTCATTTTTATACATTAATAAGTTGACAGAAATGGGCTCAATATTAGGTATATACCTTCACTTATAACCCCAATTTAAGTGTTTCATCATTTTCGGCCGGTAATATCACAAAGGACGAGAGAGGACATATCAATGAATACTGTGCAGAAAACATATTCTATGACAGCATCTGAGATAGAGAAAAAATGGCTCATCGTGGATGCAGAAGGAAAAGTGCTGGGACGCCTGGCAACGGAAATTGCTCTGTTGCTGCGAGGTAAGCATAAGCCGTCATTTACTCCCCATCTTGACATGGGAGACTATGTTGTTGTAATCAATGCGGAAAAGATAGTTTTGACCGGGAATAAGGCTGAAGACAAGGAATACTTCAAGCATACTGAATATCCCGGTGGTAAGAGATTTATCAATATCAAGAAATTTCTCGCTGAAAAGCCTGAGTTCGTAATTGAACATGCGGTAAAGGGCATGCTGCCCAAGAACAAGCTGAACAACAAAATCATGAAAAACCTGAAGGTTTATGTAGGAAGTGAGCATCCTCATGAAGCACAGAAGCCTGAAACGGTTGAGATTACGAGTTAAGGAAAAGGAGATTATATATGGCTGATCGATATTATGCAACAGGACGAAGAAAAACCTCTGTAGCCCGTGTCTGGGTCAAACCAGGTTCAGGTAACATTGTGGTCAACAAACAGCCCATTAATGAATATTTCCGACGAGGAACCCTTGAGCTGATAGTCCGTCAACCTCTCGAGTACGTCGGACAGATTGATAATTTTGACATATACGCCAATGTCTCCGGCGGCGGCTGGTCAGGACAGGCGGGTGCTATGAAAATGGCTATTGCCCGATGCCTTGTTCAGGTTGATGAAAAACATAAGCAGCCTCTTCGCAAAGGCGGATTTCTTACACGGGATGCCCGTGAGGTTGAACGTAAGAAGCCTGGTCAGAAGAAAGCGCGTAAGAAATTCCAGTTTTCAAAACGTTAAAAGTATACTTACATATACGAAAAAAGAGAGTGCCGAAAGGGACTCTCTTTTTTTTTAAATACTATAATCGTGTAATCTGTCGAATTATCTTGACACTAATATTATTTGTGAAATAGTAGTAATTTGTTTAAATTTATTATAGGCACCCATCATGAAAATATCTAATCCTGTTCAAAGTACAAATAAAGTTGTTCTTATTATCAACTGGCTCCTTGATACTTTTCTTATCCTTGGATATATTGGTGAATACTTCAAGGGGGGGCGTTCCCTTGAATTTGTCATAACTTTTATTGTTATTATTGTAATCCCCATGATGGCCGCTACATTGATTTACCGCAAAGATCCAGGAAATATTAATATTAAACTAATTACACTGGCGAGTTATTTTGTTCTCTATGTTTTTGTCATGTTTACATCTACGAGAACATTAGTTTATGTATATCTTTTCCCAATCTTAGCCATGTATATACTCTATTTCAATTTAAAGCTTATGGTGTATTCCTGTGGTATTATTACATTTATGAATATTCTCAGGGTGGTTTGGCTTACGGCATTTCAGGGTTTGACATCAAAGGTCGTTACCACCGATTATACTATCCAGCTTTCATCGGTTGTTCTTTACAGTGCGTCACTGATTATTGCAACAAAGCTTTCAAATAAGTTCAATGAAGAAAAACTGGTAAGTATTGAAGATGAAAAGAATAAACAGGGGATGATTTTACTCGATGTTTTGAAAATTGCATCAGTCCTTGATGAAAATTCTAAAAGGGTCTACGCTTTTGTGGATGACCTTGTTGAGTCTACAGAAAAGGTAACAGTAGCAGTTGATAAAATTTCAAATGGTGCGGATAATACTGCAACCAGTATTCAGGATCAGACAAAGCTGACCTATGAAATCCAAAATATTATCGAGGAGACTTCTTCCCTTTCAGAAAATATGGATAAAATTTCCGGGGAAACAGCCAGTTCCGTAAAAGAAGGTATTGATATTGTAAATAATCTTGAATCAAAAACTTCTGCAGTTAATAAAAGTAATGATGAGGCCTATAATACCATGGTTCTTCTTACTGAGAAGTCAGTTGAAATACAGAATGTTACTGCCCTTATTACAGGCATATCAGAACAGACAAATCTTCTTGCTCTTAATGCGGCGATAGAAGCTGCCCGGGCCGGTGAAGCCGGCAGGGGTTTTGCAGTTGTGGCAGATGAAATTGGAAAACTGGCCCTCCAGAGTCAGGATTCTGCGAAGGAAATAGAATCGATATTAATGGATCTTCGTCAAATGGCAGACGAATCTGTGCAGGTTGTTAGCGGCCTTAAGGAAGTCAACGCCGAACAGAATACTTTAATAACAGAAACAAGGAAATCTTTTGATGCTATTGCCGGCAAAATAGAAGAAGTAAATGAAAATGTTAACCTGGTAAACGGGAGGATCAATGATATCCTGTCCTCAAACAACCAGATTGTAGAAAAGATAAACAGCATTTCAGAGGTGAGCCAACAGGCTAATGATATAACCAGAGATGCTATGGAAATGACGAGGAATAATATTGAAAGGGCAAAGGGAGCGAAAAAACTGGTTAACGAGCTAATCGACACATCACAGGGAATGAATAAGTATATCACTTGAAAAGAGATGTTTTCAAAAAACTAAAAGTATACTTAAAAATATAAAAAAAGAGAGTGCCAAAAGGACTCTCTTTTCTTGTTAAAAATACTGAAAGCTTTATATATAATTTAAAAATTGTTTCATGGCTGTCATTTGGTTTCAAAATTCTAACTTAATTTGACATGAGTTTCTTATTATTCATAAGGACTTGAATAACAGCTTTATCCGGCAGTTATTTCTCTTCTTGAGGAGTTATTATGGAAATAAATGTATCATTGATACCAGCTGCAGGGGCCGTCTGCCTTTTGGCTTCAGTTTTAGAAGGCTGGATTCTTGTCTTGATGAGATATATGCGAATCAGCTCGCTAAAAAAAATCTTTCCCGGCTATAAATATCTGGTCAGGTCGCATGTTGACTATGCTATTATGGCAGGCCTCCTTTTCGTTATCTACCTGGTGATTGTCAGTATGAATCTTCCTGTTTCGAAGGCAGCCATTGTGGCTTTAATTGTCGGGGCAATATATAATCCCTTCGGTTTTTTACTGCAGGCATTGAAACCCGATATTACTGAGTCAGATTCTTTCATGATAAAAATAGCCATCTTGATAGGTTTTATTCCCGCAACCTATGGTTTTGGTGCTGTCGCCATGGCAATAATCCTGAGATAGATTTGAACAGGGCAAATTTTGAATGATTTTGTCCTGACGAGGTCATTTGAGATCATATAGTTGTTGATAATGCTAAAAGTACCAGTTACAATCAGAGAAGTCTGTTTTCCTTTGCTTAAAAAATATGCTGACACCAATAGAAAGATATGATTATTAAAGAAAAAAGATAAAGACGTAGTAATTTCAAATATACAAGGATGTATTTTTTATGGAATACCTGATTGAAAATGTAAATATATATATGCTCCCACCAGCATTATCTCTTTTTATTGGAATTGTTATTGCTTCTCTTTCTCTGATAAAAGGAAAATTGAAACAGGAAAATATTTTGTTTGCTTTAGTGGTAATCTGGATAAATTTTTTACCACCTGTTTTTATTCTTCATCATATACTCTGGGGGCAGGTCGATCTAATCTTAAAGATTGAACGAATAGTCCATTTTTTTTATGTGTATCTTCCCTTTGTTCTCTTTTTGTATGTTCACAAGGTCTATGTCGAGATCAGGAAAATAGTAATTTTTTCTTTTTTTCTTAGTATGTTTTTGTCTTTTACAACATTTACGCAGTACTATTTTACAGGTTTATTTACCTATAACTGGGGATATATCGCAAAGGGCGGGCCGGCTTTACAGATTTTTGGCGCTTATGTGATGCTTTCACTTATATACTCCATCTTTAAGTTCGTTAAGTTGTATAAACATGAGACTAACGTCACGATTAAATTAAAAATACGGTTTATAATATTTTCTTTTTTTATGATTGGTCTTTTGACCCTGTGTAATGTACCGGCAATGAATGGCATTGATGTCTATCCCCTGGGAAATTTAATGTTTCTCCCTTTAATGATTCTTGCCTATGGGGTATTGAAACATCGTATTATGGATGTAAAAAGTATACTTCATGTCACCTTGATATGGGCAGTTACATCCTCTCTCATTATTATCCCCAACGTAATAATATATTTTTTCCTTAAACCGTATTTATCATTAATGACGCACGTAGGATTTTTCACCGTCTTATTGATTTGGTTTATTTTGAATCATCTATATATTAATAAGAATCAACCTAAAATCGATCAGCTTTTTAATAAACATAAATTTAATTTACATGCTGTTGAAACGGCTTTCATAGATAATATTTCAATTTTACAAAACCTTAAAGGCACAATCGAGGAATTTCTGGAAGTAATAAAAAAAACACTGGGATTTTCCAGGGCGCAGCTCGTACTTCGTATCGCAGATACATATATTTTTTCAGATTCAAATGGTGATGAATTTGAAATAGATCAGGATATTGAAGAGTGGTTTGTTGGTGATAATCAGCTGGTTGAAAGGCATATGGTAGATGCCGATCCTTATTTTTCATTGATTAAAGAAAAACTTATCGAAGAGTTTAATCGTTTTAGCTGCGACTATATAGTGCCTCTTGTCCATAATAGTGAACTTGTTGCACTGGTTTTTCTTCCTGAGAAGAGTAATTTAAAACAACTAACCAAAATTGAGATTAAATTTATTAACAATATCAGGACTACCGTTGTAATATCTATAAGTAATGCAAAGATGTATCAGAATCTGTCAGACTTGAAAGATAACCTGGAAGAACGGGTGCTGGCTCGTACAGAGGAATTGATGTCTGCCATGGAAGAAATGGAGGCAATGAACGACGCTCTTGTTTCTACAAATGAAAATCTTGAAAATGCGGGACGTATTGCCGAAAGAGATATGAATATGGCAGTTAATGTCCAGAAAAGTCTTCTGCCAAAAGAGTCACCAAAAGTCAAGGACTGGGATATCGCCTTTGCCTTTAAGCCGATGTCTGGCATCTCTGGTGACATGTATGATTTTTATCAAACCGGTGAACGGTTAAACGGTATTTCACTTTTTGACGTATCCGGTCATGGCATTGCGTCAGGTTTAATAACTATGATTGCGAAACCAATAATTCATCGATATTTTACAAGAATGATTAATAAAGAATTAAGTGAAGTATTGGAAAGAGCAAATGAGGATCTTATAAAAGAGATTGGAAATGTTGATAACTATCTCACTGGTGTTATTTTAAAGTTTAGCGAAAAAGAAGGGGATATTGAATATGTAAATGCCGGACATCCCGATATCCTGATTAAAAATAAAGAAAATTCAGTAAAGGAAGTTAATTCTGAAGAAGGGGACTTTAAGGGAATGTTTCTTGGTTTCAAAGAGTTAGATGCAACCTATGAATCATTAAAATTCAGAATGGAAACAGGAGATGTTTTATTTCTTTATTCCGATTGTATCATTGAAGCGAAAAATAAAGACGGGAACGAGTATGGGATGGATGGATTAAGTCATTCTTTTTCAACCGCACCGGGTGGCACTGCAGATGAAATATTACATCATATATATAATGATTTTATGAAATTTATTGATGGTGATCTGCTTGATGATGATTTTACTGTAATTATTATTAAAAAGACATGATACATGTGTGAAGGAAGAATTATTTATTTTATTTCGATCTTCAGCATCCCGGAGTGAAAAATTTCCGTTACCACCTTCTGGTAATGATCTTCACTTCCGGTTTTTTTAATTTTTTTCATCATTTTATGTCCATCAACGAAATTTTCGCCAAGGTATGACCATAAGTTTTTCATCTTATCCAGAAGGTGGGCGTGGCCGGAAAGGGTTTTCTGATATTCACGAAACATACCTTTATGAAAATTGTAAATCCTTTCCATCAAATCTTCATCGGCAGTGGAACAGGTCCCCTTGATTTTTTCACCCAGAAAGGGATCTATTGCGGCGCCGCGGCCGATCATCCAGCGTTTTACCTGGGGAAAGCGTTGGGAAAGTTCTTCGAAAACCGCAACAGAGGTGATGTCCCCATTATAGACTACAGTGTGGTCAAGCAATGCGAGGCATTCTTCAAACTTGTCCCGGTGAGGCGTACCTTTGTACATTTGAGCAGCGGTGCGGGCATGAATGATAACTTCCTTTAATGGATGCCTGTTGAGTACAGGAATTACCTGAAGTATTTCTTCAGGAGACTCGAGGCCAAGGCGCATCTTGACCGACACCTTCGGTTTAATGCGGGGGAGAACTTCCTTTAAAAAAGAATCTATTTTTTCAGGGTGAGGAAGGAGTGCCGCTCCCCTGCCTTTGCGTATTACCATTGGATAGGGGCATCCCAGGTTCCAGTTTATAATCTCATGTCCTGCTTCAGAAAGGGCGTCAGCTAACTCTATGAATTCTTCAGGTTCCTTTGTCAGAATCTGGGGAATAACAGGCAGCCGTTTGTTGTTTTCAGGGGCCAGGTCTGTGAACGAGCTGTTTTTTCTTCGTCCCCGGCCCACTGCAGAAATAAAGGGAGCTACGGCCATGTCATATCCATGGAAGTGTTGAGAAAAAACTTTTCGGAAAATTTGATCGGTCAATCCCCGCAGGGGGGCAAGATAGAGGTAAGGGGGCATGATTTTATCTCCTGAGATTAATGGAAGTCATAGTGAATACCCCATCGGGAGAGTCAAGTCTAATCAACCGTGAACCATTGCATGGAGTTTTTTCAGTGTTTTTTCAGAGACCCTGCTTTTTACATTTACCAGGTCAATATCTGGAATGCCCCCGGATATTTTATACCCATGATTTAACACCCTGTCATCCCAGATGGTTTTTAAATCATTTTTAAATAATGTTTCAGAAGCAGCAGCTTTGCCCCAGCCGCTCAGCATTTTAACAACAACTTTATTTACAATTTTTGCGACTCCGGTGCTGTGATCCAGAAATTTATTCTGCATATCTTCAGGGAGCGTTGTCCGGTTGTGCAGAAGCCATGCCAGGGAAACCATATCATGGGCAACTACTGATTCGGAAACAATAACCAGCGCTTCATCGGGAGTCTGTATATAGCCGTCATCGGGCCCTACGGTTGAGAGGAGCTTGTCCCCGGTTGAAACCACAAGCCTTTGTTTATCCAGTAAGGTTGTGGCCCGGTTGCCCTCTGCGGTGAGTTCATGAAGAGATTTTGCATTGTAATGGTATTCAAGCCGGGTGTCAGTGCGCCAGTAGCCGACAACCGCTTTCAGCCCGAGAGATGAACCAGCAAGGATATGTCGTGAACAGCGTGGCATGAGAACAATGTGATCAGCTTCTTTCAAAATAGACGGCATCATTATGTTTTTTTTCCAGAGGCCTGGTTTGTCAGTTGTATCTTCATAAAAAGAATCCCAGCCCGCTTTTTCAAAAAAGTACGGCTCGCCGCCCGCTTCTGTTACTGCCGAGAGCATGCCGGAAGCCTCCATCAGTTTTCTTGAACTTCCGGTAGTTCTATCTTCGAAAAATTTAAGGTGTTCTATGCCGGACATGTCGCCGACTATAACCCTGCCTGCTCCTTTTCGTCTAAGGAGCCTGATCATCGCCGAAAGGGCAACGGGGTTTGTTGTTGCGGGATAGGGGTTGCCTGAATTTAGAACAGGTTTTATGAATACTGTCTGTCCCTTTTTGAGCCATTTGAAATCGCTTGCCGCTTCAACAGTATTTGAGACAGCTTCTTCCATTGCCTTTTTTGTCGGGTTTTGCGCCGCTGAAATATAGACAGGTGTTTTTTCTTTATCCAGGTTCATTTTAATTTTGGAAAATGATGTGTGCTGGTATTTTTTATCAGAGAATATATCGTCTTTCATGAGGCGGAGGGATCCAATGACTGCAGCGGCCCCTGCAGTCATGCCGGTGAGTTTTAGGAAGTTTTTACGATTGATTTTTTTGCTGTTCATGATAATATCCTGATAATCTTTGTGTTGAAAGCTAAGTATGCATGTAATCCAGGATGTTGCAATTAAAATATGAATTCAGAATTTATTCCAAAATATACAATTATTTAATGAGTACAAATTTTTATGAACAGGCATACCGGGTGATACAGTGTATTCCTGTCGGTAAAGTCACCAGTTATGGTCGTGTTGCCAGGATGCTGGGGCGCCCCGGTGCTGCCCGTGCTGTCGGCTATGCCCTCAACTCTCTGAAGCATCACGATAGAAATAATCCATATACTTCCGATACCGTTCCCTGGCATCGGGTCATCAATAGTCAGGGGAAAATCAGTACGCGTCATAATAGATCAGCTGCAGAGGAGCAGGCTGCGAAACTTCGGGCCGAAGGTGTACATGTCAGTGATGATATGCATGTAGATATGGATGTATACTTATGGGAACCTTCAGGCCGGACGGATTATTGAGGATTTGTAAAAGATCGATGATACCCTGCTTGCCGAAGTGTTTTCTTCGGTGGAACAAAATGATCTTACCCTTGCTCTTCGTGTTGCCGATGATGAGATACGAGGAAAAATTTTTAGATGTATTGAAAAAGAAACCGTTGCTGAAATACGTTCGGACCTTGACTGGGCTGGTTCAGTAAAGATGGATGATGTTCCTGTTGCGTCTGAAAAGATAATTCTACTGGTTAATCATACCCTCGGTTAATGTATTTATATTGCTTTTTTATTGTGCTACAAGGTACACTTCCTTCATTATAAATAAACAGGAATATTTTATGAAAAAGGTTACGGTCATATTAATTCTGCTTTTTTCTTTTACTGCAGCGCTATCGGCAGAGAAAGAAGCTGCTCTCTTCAGAGGAATTGCATCGAAAGTTTCTGATCTTCTGCCAAAGCTGAAGAATGGGTCTATCGCAGTTTTCCCTTTTGAGGCTCATGGCTTTAGTGATTTTGCTTATGGTCTCTATGTATCAGATAAACTTTCGGCGGCTATTTCGGCAAAAAATAAATTATTACTGGTTGAGCGTGAAAAACTTAATCGGCTTATGAAGGAAAAAGAATTATCCATGAGCGGGGCAATAAAACAGGATGATGCAAGAAAAATCGGTTCGCTCCTGGCAATCGATGCCATTGTTCTCGGACGGGTCTACCGGGCAGAGCATGGCTATGAACTCATGGTGAAGGTGATTGATACACAGTCGGGAATCGTACTGGCGATGATTACTCGAAAATATATTGCTCCTGTCAAGAAACAGAAAGGCTCAGGGTTTGTCGGTACCTGGCGGGTGACAAAGACTGCATCTTATCTCGTGAACCAGAACATGCGTTATGAAAAGCTGGTCTTAAAAAAGGACCGCAGCTTTTCTCTTCACATGGTTAATAACGCTGACCGGCTTGTAGAGATAGAGGGCCGCTACCGGGTCGACAGAAATAATATAAATTACCGCGCCTTGAAAATATATTTTGACGGAAGTAGAACTTCTTTTATGCGGATGAACAGCAAACTTCAGGGGACAATTTTTTTGATCAAGGGAAAGCTATATTTTAATTATTCCGGGACGGGGAAGAAAAAAAAGACCAGGCTTGATGCCATGGATCGGCGTTATCGATGTGTTGCAGAGAGGATTGAATAATTATTTAATACAACCGGATACCTGCAGTAAGACTGATCTGAATAAGGTGAGCATTGTTCCTGTTTTCAATTTTTGAAAGTGTTTCAGGAAGTACTTCGCCATCCTTAATGGCCAGAGATTCCTGGTACATTTTGAAGTGTACACTGAGTTGAAGAAACCAGGTGGTTTTTTCATTGAAGGCATTAAATATATTACCAATGGAGAACCCGAAGAGAACCCCTTCGCTGAAAAATCGAGTAGCTTCTTTATTTAAAACATCTTCTTCCTCTTTGTCAAAAAGCCAGTAAACACTGGTGCCATAACCCTGGAAAAGCTTCAGGTAGAGATTAATTGTATCTGTTCTACGGGTAAAGGGCAAGCGGACCATAACCCCCCAGAAAAAAGATGAATCCCACATGAGGGAATGAAAATCTTCAAGTGTGTGTGGGGTCAATGATCCGTCTGTTTCTTCAATGTACTGCGTTATCGTGACATCATGAAAATAGCCGAAACTGATGATTGCTCCCAGTTCAAGGCCCACAGCGTCGAAGACCCAGTATCCGAGGGCTGTATAGAAGTGAATTCCTGCGATGCTTTTATTTTCTTCTGAGTGGGTTATTGAAGCGAGAGCTGAAAGCCCGGTGCCGATAGCAAAGTAGTGTTTCGGATGCCACTTGGTTGCGGCATAATTGTTATCAGCGATGGCCTGTGAATCAGAGGGCTTGTCGGATTCCGTCTCAACTGCTGTAGCGCTTCCTCCAAGTAAAAGTATGATTATCAGAGGTAGAAGTGTATATTTCATTGTTATATCCTGTATCTTTAAAATCGAAAGGTAAGCCTGTAGCCAATAGTGTCAGTGGTGACAACCGGTATGCTTACTGACTCATAACTTGCAAAGGGAAAGAGGGCAAAGGGATTCAAAATGTATCCAAGTATGTGGGCTGCGGTATAGTTGGTACTGAGAAGTTTGCAGCTTAGATATTCCAGGCTGATGCCAAGGACTGCCCCGAGAATGGGAGTCTGGTATATATCCTGAAAACTGGGGGGTTCCGTGATAGTCTCGACAGTAAATTCAAAGAGAATCTGTGTGACGGCGCTCCACAGTAAGGCGCCTCCTTTGGTGTGACCCCGGTAGCGATAAAAGAGATAGTAATAGTTGCCCGCAAGTGAGTGCATAATCAGGTTATAATTGTAGCTGTCATGGTCAAAATGGGGCTGGTACATGTTGGAATACCAGTTCTTAAAGGAGCCGTGCTCCTGAATAGTCTCCCATTGGAATCCAAGGTAATAGGCCCAGAGTACCGAGTAAGCGATACTGAGGTTGAGGATATTATCTCCTGTAGAAATGTCAGTTCGAATAACATGCCTGAACACTTTCCGAGAAGGGATTTCAGAAGAAGAGCTGTCAGAAAATTTTTTGCTTTCTAAAGGGGTTACTTCCTTCTCGGCGGAAATGAGGCTTTCTGCGGCTGCTCCGATCATAAGAAGGGATATGATGAAAATGCTGATTTTTTTATTCATGGTACTATGACCTGCTGTTGCTGTTTGTTTTTCAGCCATCCTAATTTTTGGGAGATTCAGTGCAACAAAATAACATTAACCAGAATGTTTACAAAAGTTAGAACCTCTGAACATATTTTATTTCCTGCTTGCGGTGAGATAAACTTCCTTCTACCATGACTTTGATATGAATGGTGAAGGAAGTCAGAATCATGAAACCGGCTCTGAGCCCCGGGGCGCGGTGATACAAAAAATTCACTACCGGGAATCCTCCGTGAAGGTGGAACTCGATAATGATGAGAAACTCCCCCTCTCCCTTGACGCCGTGGTTGCCTTTAGCCTTTCATCTGAAAAAAAACTGACAGAGCAGGAAGTTGAGCTGCTCCGCCATGCTTCCCGAACCTGGCTGTGCCGCCAGAAGGCCTTGAATTATCTTTCGTACCGAAACCGTTCTGAGGGTGAAATGAAGCTCTATCTCAGAAAAAAGAGCTTTGACCCTGAATATATCGAAGAGACCATCTCGTGGCTCCATGAGCGGAAGTATCTTGATGACCGTTCTTTTGCAGTCAATTACATTGAATCAGTATTGCGGCGCAAAACCATTGGAAAGCAGCGGATAATCGGAGAGCTCCGCCAGAAGGGGGTTTGTTCCGCGGATATAGAAGGCGCCTTCGAAGAAGCGGAGATGCCCGACAATGGTGATGAACGCCTTATGGCTCTTGCTGAAAAGAAATGGCGCAGCATCAAAGACAAGGAGCGCCCTCTTGAGCGTCTCCGGGCCTTTCTCTATCAGCGGGGGTTTTCAGGTGATGAGATAAAGGTTGTTTTGAAAGCGTTTCGAAATCTCACCAGAGACGATGAGTTTTAACTCAGCAACGGTGAAAGGCAAAATTTCTTGCAAAATTCCGGCCTCCCTGCACAATGCCTCTCTGTCTGGTTCTTTCAGGCAGAAGGAGAGGATCACTTTTCCCGTGTTAGTTTTAACTGAAATACCGGTGGTTCAATGGTATGCACCGCTCTGCTGAATATATTGAATATATTGAATATTAAAGAGGTTTATCATGCTGAAGGTAATGGATCTGAGAAACAGTTTTGTCGATTTTTTTCGCGAGAGGGACCATAAGATTGTGCCCTCAAGCCCCCTGGTGCCGAAGGATGACCCGACCCTTCTTTTTACCACTGCCGGGATGGTGCAGTTCAAGCCGATGTTTGCCGGTACGGTAGACCTCGAATATACCCGCGCCGCTTCAGTGCAGAAGTGTCTCCGCACCAGTGACCTGGAAAATGTCGGCCGTACAAAGCGTCACCTTACCTTCTTTGAGATGTTGGGAAACTTTTCCTTTGGTGATTATTTTAAGAAAGAAGCCATTCAGTTTGCCTGGGATTACTCCACGGAAATTATCGGTTTCCCAAAGGAGAAAATCTGGATTTCCATTTACCAGGATGATGATGAAGCCTTTGAAATCTGGAATAAAAATATCGGCGTTCCCGCTGAAAGAATTGTCCGCCTTGGAAAAGCGGATAACTTTTGGGGACCCGCTGGTGATTCCGGTGCATGCGGACCCTGCTCTGAGCTTCACTTCGACCGGGGCCCTGAATTCGGTTGTGATAATTCTGCCTGCAAACCGGGCTGTGAGTGTGAGCGGTTTCTTGAATACTGGAACCTGGTTTTTAACCAGTTTAACCAGGATGTAGCCGGTGTGATGCATCCCCTTCCCCAGACAGGAATTGATACCGGTATGGGCCTTGAACGCCTGGCAACCCTGATTCAGGAAGTCGATTCAGTCTATGAGACCGATGAATTTGTGAACCTGATTAAGTTTGTCAGTGAAGCCTCGGGGGTTCCCTACGAGGGTAAAAATATTATACCGATACGGGTTATTGTCGAACATGCCCGTACGCTGACCTTTTCCATGTCTGACGGCATTTATCCTTCCAATGACGGCCGCGGCTATGTGCTGCGCCGGATTCTGCGCCGGGCTCTCCGGTTCAGCCGGCAGCTCGGTATTAAAGATCCCTTTGTCTATACGATTGTTGATCCCATTGTTGAAGCCATGGGCAAATTTTATCCTGAAATTATCGAGCCGGTAAAGAATGTGAAATCGGTTATCGAGTCAGAGGAGCGGCGTTTTCTTGAAACCATTGAAAATGGCATGGACCGCCTTGAAGAAATTATCAAGACGAGCAAAAATTCAATCAGCGGAAAAGACGCTTTTCTGCTCTATGATACCTTCGGTTTTCCTGTCGAGATGACCAATGAAATGGCTGAAGAAAAGGGTCTTGATATCGACATGAAGGGCTTTGAAGCTGAAATGGAAAACCAGCGCCAGCGGGGAAAACAGAGCTGGAAGGGCATCGACGCGGGCCTTGAGCAGCAGTTTGAAGCAGCGGCAAAACAGGTAGGCGACACGGTTTTTCTCGGCTACGATCATGATACGGCAGAAGGCTCTATTATTGCCCTCTACACCGAAGCGGGAGAAGCCGAATCCTTCAGTAAAGGTACCACCGGTTTTGTGGTCCTCGACCAGACTCCCTTCTACGGAGAGTCGGGCGGTCAGGTTGGCGACCCGGGGGATATTGTAACCGCCTCAGGCGCCCGGTTTACTGTAACTGACACAAAGAAATTTAATAAAACCATTATGCACGTCGGAACTCTTGATGAAGGAAGTTTAAAGAAAGGCGAAAAGGTAACTACAGCCATTGATTCGGTTAATCGTAACCTGATTCGGGCCAACCATACAGCAACTCACCTTCTTCAGGCCGCATTGCGGGAAGTTCTGGGAGAGCATGTCAAGCAGGCGGGATCAATCGTTGAACCTGAACGTCTTCGTTTTGACTTTTCTCACTTTAATGCCATGACCGAAGCAGAAATTAAAGAAGTGGAAACAATCGTCAACAACAGAATCTGGGAAAATATTGTAGTTGATACTAAAGTCATGTCTCTTGAAGAGGCAACAAAATCAGGCGCCATGGCGGTCTTTGATGAAAAGTATGATGATACGGTACGGGTCGTGACCGTTGAAGGTTTCAGCCGGGAGCTTTGTGGTGGTACCCATACTGATAATACGGGTAAAATTGGTGTATTTAAGATTGCCCGTGAGATGTCCCCCGGGGCAGGAATTCGCCGTATCGAAGCTGCAACCTTGAAGGGAGTTCTCGACCGGTACAGCGAGCAGGAAGTACTCCTGAACGGGGCAACGGAAAAACTGAATGTATCTGAAGCGGATCTTGTAAAACGGATCGAAGACCTGGTTTCACGAACCAAAAACCTCGAAAAGGAGCTGGAAAAAATCAAAAAGGCCTCCCTCTCTTCAGGTGTTGATGATATTATTGCCGCCGCAGTAGTCGGGGCCAATGGGGTAAAAATTATCGGTCATCATTTTAAAGATGTTGATACCAATGCCATGCGGGAGCTATCTGATAAGATCCGTGAAAAAGAACAGTCATCCGTGGTGCTTTTCGGTTCTGATATAAAGGGAAAGGCAATGCTTCTTTATGCCGCAACAAAAGGTGCGGTTGAAAAGGGAATCGATTGTGGGGCAATAATAAAAGAAACAGCTCCACTGGTGGGCGGTGGCGGCGGGGGCCGAAAGGATATGGCCCAGGCCGGCGGAAAGAATCCAAAGGGCCTTGAAGAAGCCCTGAAGGCAGCGGTTGACAAGGCTAAAGACCTGGTTTTATAACAGGTTTTCTATATAAGCTTGATGTTTAAAAATGGGGTGTCATCGGCACCTCTTTTTAATATCAAGCTTGATTGCTCTGGTTAAGGATGTAGCTATGGAAGTCCCTCGTTGGCGGATTCAGGGAGTTTTCTACTTTATATAAAAAGTCCCGAATGAGACATAAATATACTTGATTTTTTAGTTAAATGTTCCTACTCTTGATTAGAAAATCAGGGCAAGCCAGCCAGTACGTAGAAATAATACCCCTGCAACACCCGTATATAGAGGAAACCATGAACAACAGCGAACGATATTCAGAATTTATAGTACGATCCGTTGATCATATTTTTAAAAAGTTTCTTCAGGATGAGTATATCGAAGAAGTTTATGAATCACAGACAGATAGTGAGGATCACCAGGTTGCTGTAGAGATTACCGGTACGCTGCAGGGCGAAATAGTAATAAATATTCCAGATAATACCCTTTCACTGCTTACTAAAAAATTTATCGGCAACCGTAAAAGCGCGAAAAAGCATTATGGCGATGTTGCAGGTGAGATCGCCAACCTGATTACCGGAACCTTTGCCAACCAGATGCAGTTTGATGAACATGAAATCATTCTCTCCCCCCCTGAGTTTAATGATGATCCTATTACCATGAAGGCCCTCTATGATAATATCAACCTCTCTTTCAGTTCGAGTTTCGGGGGCTTTGATATTGATCTCTACTATAAAGAAGAACTGTAAGCGAAGGAACCCCATCCATGCATACCTATGACATCATAATCATTGTTATATATTTTGTCCTGAGTCTTGGTATTGCATTGTTTTTCTCCCGCCGTGCCGGGCTCAGCCAGGAAGAATTTTTTCTCTCTGGCCGTAAGCTTCCCTGGTGGATAGCCGGGACCACTATGGTGGCCACCACCTTTGCTGCTGATACGCCACTGGCAATTGCAGAATTCGTTGGTAAAAATGGAATCGCCGGTAACTGGATATGGTGGAACATGGTTGGGGGTACGGTTTTAACAGTATTTTTCTTTGCCCGACTCTGGCGGCGTGCGGGAATTCTTACGGATGTCGAATTTATTGAAGTCCGTTACAGTGGAAAACCTGCTGCCTTTTTACGGGGATTTCGCGCTGTCTATCTCGGAATTTTTATGAACGTCATCATCATGGGTTGGGTTAATGTTGCGCTTGCCACAGTGCTTGAAATAGTGTTTGATATTCCTGGGAAACAGGTTCTTCCTTATATCTTTGGTGCTATGGTCATGGTGGGACTCTACTCTGCAGTCTCCGGTCTCTGGGGAATTGCTTTTACTGATATGTTGCAGTTTTTCATTGCCATGGCCGGCTGCATCGTTCTTGCTATTGTTGTTTTAGACCTGCCCGAGGTAGGTGGAATGGCAGGTATTATTGAGAAACTTCCGAAGGAGACTTTTAACTTTTTCCCTGTCATCAATTCTACAGGCAAGGGTGTCGCTGTGGGAGCATTTTCTCTGACTGCCTCAGCCTTTCTCGCTCATGTGCTGGTTCAATGGTGGGCCTCCTGGTATCCGGGAAGTGAGCCGGGAGGCGGCGGTTATGTGGCCCAGAGAATGATGTCAGCTAAAGACGAACGGCATTCCCAGCTTGCGACCCTCTGGTACAGTATTGCTTTTTTTGCTGTACGTCCCTGGCCGTGGATTATTGTGGCCCTTGCCGCCCTGGTTCTTTATCCGGACCTGGCAATGGATAACAAGAAAGCGGGCTACGTCATGGCGATGAAGGATCATCTTCCACCCGGGCTGCTGGGGCTCCTGGTGGCTGCCTTCCTGGCTGCCTATATGTCAACAATTTCAACACACCTGAACTGGGGAAGTTCTTATCTGATCAATGACCTTTACAAGCGCTTCATAAAAAAAGACGCCACGGAAAAACATTATGTTCTGGTGTCACGCCTGGCCACCCTGCTGATGATGGTCCTTGCCAGTCTCATGGTGCTGTTTATTAATGAGATATCAAAAGCCTGGGAATTTCTCATTGAGTGCGGCGCTGGCCTTGGCCTTGTGTTGATACTCCGTTGGTACTGGTGGCGTGTAAATGCCTGGGCAGAAATTGCAGCTATGATTATACCCCTTCTGGCCCTGCCGGTGAGCAGGTACGTTCTTGAGTTGCAGTTTCCGGATTCGCTTTTCTTTATTGTTGCGGTGACAACAGTAGGCTGGTTTATCGTTATGTTTATTTCTTCCCCGGAAAAGAAAGAAGTTCTGCAAGCTTTTTATGAGCGGGTTTATCCCGGTGGTCCAGGATGGAAATCCTTTGCTGGCAGTGAGGATCGTGAGTCACTTCTTCCCCTCTTGGTAAACTGGATTCTTGGTGTGATTCTTGTCTACAGTTCTCTTTTCGCAGTCGGTAAAATAATTCTTCTCGATTATGCGGCAGGATTTGCCCTTTCAGCTGTTGCTGCAGGTATTTTTATTTTGCTCGGATATCGTCTGAAAAAAGAACATTCATAAAGGAAATTTCCCTTTTCCCTCCCCTATGCTGTAAAGTCGGCAGGCGTAAACTTCCTTTACCATTTTTTCTTGCATTCTTTCCCTTTCAGCGATAGATTCAAGGTATCACACTATTTTAAAACAGGTGCCGCCATGTCTCCACGTGAAGACCTTACTGCTATTTATACCTCAGCAATAGAAGCCGTTGATCCCTTCAGGGCGGTTGCCAACAGCCTCATCCGAAAGGGAGAGGAACTGCTGCTAAAACAGGGAGAAAAAATTCTCGCCTCCTGTGACCTTGGGGACTTCGAGCGGGTTCTCGTTGTCGGTGCAGGGAAGGCAACAGCGCCCATGGCCAGGGCCGTGGAAGAAATCTTAGGTGACCGGATAGACCGGGGTGTGGTGTCAGTGAAGTACGGATACACGACTGAGCTTGAGATAATTAAAATCCATGAGGGGGCACATCCGGTTCCCGATGCGGCGGGCAACCATGCGGCAGCTGAAATTGTTGAGATCCTTGAATCTGCGGGGGAAAAAGACCTGGTGATATCATTGATCTCTGGTGGAGGCTCGGCGTTACTTCCTCTCCCCCCTGCCTCTATTTCTCTCGAAGAGAAACAGGAAACAACTGACCTGCTTTTAAAAAGCGGCGCGGCTATACATGAAATAAACGCGGTTCGGAAGCATCTTTCCCGGGTAAAAGGGGGAAACCTGGCCCGGGCTGCCTGGCCTGCACGGGTCTTAAATCTGATGATTTCTGACGTCGTGGGTGACGCCATGGATGTTATCGCCTCAGGGCCCTTTGTTCCTGACAGTTCATCCTTCAGGGAGGCGGCGGGTATTTTAGAACGGTATCATATTTCAGAGAAGGTCTCCGGTTCAGTGATGAGTCATCTTCGTACCGGCGCTGAGGGGAAGATTGAAGAAAATCCCTCGAAAGGAAACAGGTACTTTGAAAAGGTTACCAATGCGGTTATTGCCTCAAATATTATAGCCCTGAGAGCGGCGGCGGAAACCGCGGATTCCCTCGGTTACAACAGCTGTATTTTGTCTTCTCTCATAGAAGGAGATACCGCAGAAACGGCGTTCTGGCATTCTCGCATTGGAGAGGAAGTTTTTGCCTCAGGAAATCCTGTACCTCCCCCTGCCTGCATTATCAGCGGTGGGGAAACCACCGTCATCGTTACTGGAAACGGGCTTGGGGGCAGGAATATGGAATTTGCTCTTCAGGGTGCTGTTCATATCAGGGGGAAAGATGATATTCTAATGGCCAGTGTCGGCACAGATGGAAGTGACGGTCCGACTGATGCCGCCGGTGCGGTTACCGATGGGAGTACCATTGCCCGGGCTGAAGATTTGGGTCTTTCAATTGAGGAGTATACCAGGAATAATGACAGCTATAACTTTTTTAAACAGCTGGGAGACCTGATAATAACCGGACCTACCAACACCAATGTCATGGATATCCGCATTGTCCTTGTAACGCCGAAAAAATTAGAGGTTGACGGTATTCTTTGAAAAATTATAGTCTTATGTCGTATGACGGTATAAAATCAGAAAAAAGCATGTCAGGATTAATTTTGCTAAAAATCTAAAAAAGGTCTTGATAATTTTGAAAGACTTGTTTATACTTCCAACTATTCATGTCGAATAATCGGGCATGGAAGCCCTGATGTTAAGGTATAAATTATACTTGAGTAATTGAGGAGTACTACTATGAAAACAGGCAAACTTATTAAGGTCTTATCCATTGTCATGCTTTCAGCCTTTGTTGTTTCAACAATGGCTCTTGCTCAGCAGGATACTGGAAAGAAAAAACCAGCGGTTTCACAGAATGAGGACGGCACCTATTCCAGTACTGAGCACAATGAGGCGAACAGGCCTGAAGATTCTTATCTTGCAAAGTTTCATGCCCATGATGTGGTAGAAAAACTTATGAAGAAGAATCTTGAGCAGATTTATCTTTTGAAAGTGGTTGTTACCAATTTTAAGGGTAAAGACGGCTGGGAAAAGTCTTACAATGAATGTTATCAGGGCTATAAAAAGGCCATGAAATATTTTTATGAGCGAAATATGATCTATGCACGGGTAGAATTCGAAAAGAATAAGAAGCAGATCAGTGATCTTCTTGAAAAAATTATTGCAGAATACAAAAAAGAAGCGAATGAAATGCTCTCACTCTGTGTTGACAGAATTATGGAGCTTCACCTCATGGAAGAAACCCGTTCTGATCCCAATAAGAACCGGGAGCTTTTTCACAATCAGATGAGACTGCGAATATCATACGCTCAAATGGATGAAGCGAGAGCTTCAAGAATTGCCAAAAACCCAGAAGTTGCCCTGTATCACTACCGGGTTGCCAAAGTTTATGCGATTAAAATCATTGAAGCTCTTTCTGAGCCGAAGGATGCAGACAAGAACAAACAAAAATATGATGTTCACAAAGCTGATAACCTGAACCGTATTTTAAAGAAATCAAGCGGCGGTGGCGGAAATACCGCTCCTACGCAATAATCAGACTATAATCTAATGATTAAAAAGGGGAATAAAGCTATATTCCCCTTTTTTATTGTTCTGGATATGCAGTTGTTTCTGAGATATGGTAAAAAAAAAGTTATTTCACACAGTTTTAATATGCGGATTTTCTTTAGCATTTCTGTTTAATGCATCGAAGGTTCCCGAGTATGAATATCCACTTTTCCGCATTGTCATCGATCCGGGGCATGGCGGTGTATCAATGGATCCAAAGTCTTTACATGGAGACAGATATGACGCACTTTCCGGAAACTACCTCGATCCCTTTAAAGAAGGGGCAGCGAGGGGACGAGACTGGGAACATAAAATTGTATACCGGGTTGCCCGCAAGGCCTATAATATCCTCTATGACTGCTCTCCTGACGGGGACTTTAAGAAATTCAATAAAATTCTGAAAAAATACAGTAACACAAAGGCAAAGCGTATTTATATTTTGCCTATGTTGAGTCGGGGAGACTCTATTTCCCGTAGCGAGGCAAAAAAGATGAAGGAGCCTAATGGTGAATTCAGGCTCTTTGATTACCCGGGAGAAGATAAAAGAACCATGCCGGGAAGAATTTCAAGAATTAATCGATTTAAACCCCAACTGGTTGTCTCTCTTCATTGTGCCAAAAAGGCTCCCCGTGAATTTAAAGGTATGAATCCCGTCCTGGTCGCTCCATACAGTTTATTAAGTAAGGGTCTCGAATACCTGCAGAAAAAAAGGAGTAGTAAAAAATTCTTCTACAGACATGAAATGAGGGACTGGTTTAAAGAAAACATTAAGCGCTCTTCTTTTAACTGGTTTCTCAATGATACATCACTTTATTTTACATCCTATCCCCTGGACAAAAAGCAGCATGTCAAACTCGATAAATTTAAAGGGTATCGGTATAATATGGTAACCTGGAAGTATCGAGACTCTCCCGGATGGGAACGAGCTGCCCGATTTCACAAACCGGGAACCAGGTATTCAAACAGCTACAAGACGATTGCCCCGAATGGCAAATTCTGGGAAAGGGAAAAATCAAAATTTGAGCAATACCGTCGTGATGGTGGACCTGAGGGATATGGGGGCGATAATGCCTATGCGTCATATGAAATTATCCGACATATGCTTCAGGCTTTGAAAAAATCCGGCAATTATCATTACCGCAATATTCCTGGGAAATCCTATAACAGTGTGTATATTGTTCCTCTCCATGTGAATGCTGTAAGCGCCTTTGTTGAACTGGGATATCTAGACCGTTGGCGTGACCGTCGACTTCTCACCAAAAAGCAGGATATTCTTGCAGAGGGTATTGCAGTGGGCATATATTCGCTTTTAACGGGTTTGAAGCCTAAAGATAAGACATTCCGACATCGCCCGCGGGGAAAAAAGATTGACCTTGATAAGTATCAAATTTCAACTGATAAAAGCTATTTTGATATTGTAACAGGTGAATAAAAAATGCGTAAATTATTGCTGCCTTTGTTTGCAGTGATGCTTGTTCAGCCTCTGAACGGTCTGGGGCCTGAAGATTTAAACAGGCATTTTATCAATGCAGCTGCCCGGGCAAGAAGGTCTGTTGTTCATATTGTTATTTATAACCGCTTTTTCCGCGATGGCAGGGAAATGTTTAGGAAAGTTGCAAACGCAAGCGGAACAATAATTACCGAACATGGCTATATCGTTACAAATTATCATGTTGTATCAAAGGGGAATTTTTACCGTATTACAACACATGATGGTAAAGTTTTCAATACTCGTCCATATCGAGGCGGTAAGCGGTTTCTTGCGGATGTAAAAACAGACATAGCACTTATCCAGGCAGATAATCAGGATGGATACCGGTTTGTCCCCGTGGCCTTTGCCCGTGGCCTGCCTCTTCGAGAAGGAGAGTGGGTACTGGCTATTGGGAATCCCTATGGTCTTTCTCAGACGATAACCAGTGGAATAATTTCATCCATTGGGCGGAACAATATTGGATTTGCTGATATTGAGGATTTTATTCAATCCGATGTTTCGATTAATCCAGGCAGCTCAGGGGGACCTCTGATTAATTTGAAGGGTGAAATGGTTGGTTTAAACACTGCAATCCGTTCAGTATCGGGGGGCTACCAGGGCATAAGCTTTGCTATTCCATCACAGATTGTTAAGCATGTCTGCTATGAGTTGAACCGTCATGGAAGAGTGAGAAGAGGCTGGATAGGGTTTATCGCGAGAGAAGGTGATCGGGAAGCTCCAAATCTTCAACCCGAAATTGAAATTATAAGTATCGTAAAAGGCTCCCCGGCTGAAAGAGCCGGATTGAAGAAGGGAGATCATATACGTGTAATAGACGGGAAAAAGGTAAATTCCCTCGCATCACTGATTGCCTATGTAGGGAAAAAGCATGTTAATTCAAAAATTCATCTGGTTATTTCCAGGGATGCCCGGCTTTTTAGATATGTACTCACTCTACGGGAAAAGACAAATTTTAACCGTTTAAAGAGGGGTCTGCAGCTTCTTTTTACCCGGTATGGTCTGGAAGTCGATGATGCTGTTTCGTCCCGCGGAATTACTGTCTCATATGTATCTCCGAGAAATATGGGGACTGGTGTGCGTAAGGGCGATTTGATTGTCGGGTTGAATGGTTCGGGTGTAAAATCTATTGATGATTTTATTCAAAAATTATATAAATTTAATGGACGAATTAAACTTATTGAAATATATCGTGATTCACAAATGCATGAAATCTATTTTAAACAACAATAGTGGTACCGGGATCTGTCAGCATGGAAAAAAAAATTAGTATTACTCTTCTCTTGTTTTTACTACCCATTTTTTCTGTCACTGCAGCACAGCAAAAGAAGATTAAAAAAATACAGGTTATAAATCAAGATTTCTATCGCAGCATTACCCGCGAAGCTCCTGTAAGACGAGACCTGTTCCTCAGTAAGAGAATTAATTTTTTAATACAGGGAAGAGGGATTATCAAATCCGTCACTCCCTTGAAAAGATACAGGAAAAAGATAAAAATCGAAGTTCACGATGAAAATTCAGAAAAATATGGTTTAAAGGTGCAGTACTTTCTTTTCACAAGCAATGAAGGGTGGTTTAGAGATGCAATTGTTGGTGAAATATTTGAATTCAAAGGGCAATGCATGGTAATTACCCCAATGAATACACAACGCAATGCTTTTATATTTGATATTGTACTGGAAGATGGTGCGATTATTGTACAGTGACATAATTTTAAAAAAAATGAAATGGAGAAATACATGCAAGATTTAAAGAAAGCCTATAAAACAGTAATGGATGATAATTTTCCTGAAGAGATGACAATTTCTTTTGGTAATCAAAAATTAATCTATAAAAAAAGAACATGGAAGATTGATGAAGAAGGCACGGTAATAGAGAAAGGTCTCAGGTATGGTGAAAATCCGGGACAGGAATCAGCTATGTATGAACTTGTTAATGGCAACCTGGCCCTGGGGGATTGCAGGTTTATTGAAGCGGGCAGCAGCCTTACAAGCAGTATCAGCGAATCAGACATGCTTCAGTTTGGAAAACATCCGGGAAAGATAAACCTGACTGATATAGATAATTCATTGAATGTTTTGAAATATCTCTCTGATAAACCGGCATCTGTTATTGTTAAACACAATAATCCCTGTGGGGTGGCCTTTTCAGATACGATTGCAGAAGCATTTAAAAAATCTTTTGCAGCTGATCGTATTGCTGCTTTCGGAGGATGTGTTTCACTTAACAGAACCGTTGATAAGGAAACTGCTGAGTTGATTGCAGAGCAATATCTCGAAGTTGTTGTCGCTCCTGATTACTCAGGTGAAGCGGTTGATATTTTAAAGAAACGGAAAAATTTAAGAATAGTAAAAATTGAACGGATTGATAAACTTGAAAGCTTTAAAAACAGCCGTTTTGTTGACTTTAAATCCCTGATAGATGGAGGAATCATCGTTCAACAGTCTCCTCTTAATATTATTCAGAGAAAGGAAGATTTGAAGCTTGCCACAACAGAATATAAGGGAACAAGATATTCTGTTGCACGAGAGCCTTCTGAGAAGGAATATCAGGACCTACTTTTCGGCTGGTTTGTTGAGCAGGGTGTAACTTCAAATTCAGTAATCTATGTCAAGGATGGAGTTACTGTCGGTATCGGTACCGGGGAACAGGATCGTGTCGGTGTTGCAGAAATCGCAGTCTACAAAGCCTATACCAAGTATGCAGATCTTTTATGTTTTAATCGTTACGGAATCCCCTATAAGCAGCTTGAACTGGAAATAAATCGGGATGAAAGACCGGAAAAGGAAATGATTGAAATCGATGAAGAAACGGATGCTGCAAAGGGAGGTTTGATTGGCGCCTCTGCAGTATCTGATGCTTTTTTCCCCTTCAGGGATGGTATTGATGTCTGTGTTGAGCAGGGTATTTCTGCTATTGTTCAACCGGGCGGCTCCATGAGAGATTATGAAGTAATTGAGGCTTGTAATGAAGCTGATCCCCAGGTGGCAATGGTCTTTACCGGTCAGCGTGCTTTTAAGCATTAATATCCGTCAGGATGATTGCAACTGAATATATTTCTATTGAGAGCAGGGGGTTTCGGGATGTTCTAGATTTAACACCTGAAATCCGACGGGCTCTTGAAAACCATGACGTCAGTAATGGTATCGTAACTGTTTTTGCCCCCGGTTCAACTGCCGGTATTACTACTGTTGAGTTCGAAACGGGACTGAAGAAGGATCTCGATGTCTACCTTGAGAAGCTTTTTCCGTATGGTGACCCGTATGCTCACCATGAGACCTGGCATGATGATAATGGATCATCTCATCTTCAGGCCGCCCTTATCGGTCCATCGGTAACAATACCAGTTGTTGATGGAGAGTTGACTTTGGGCACATGGCAGCAGGTAGTTTTAGTAGATTGTGATACCCGTTCAAGATCGAGAAAAATTATAATTCAGATGCTGCATGAATAAAAAGCGGCGTTATAACGCCGCTTTTTATTAATCAGCTTTTCGTTTTTCTTCATATTCTTTCAGGTAATCATTAATGAGACTTCTCTGCTTTGGTTCTGCAGCATGGTGTTCTTCCTTTACTGGCCGTATTGTATCTGCAAAAAAGTTAACCACTATTTTCCCCGGAACAACAAACAGGTTTTTGAGCCCGGCTCCAATTGAAGCGAAAAACTCAAGAATAGTTTTAAGTGTAGATTTTTTAGCATGCGCTGCTGCAGGACCGTCCCGTAGAGGTGCTGCAACGGTGGCAGCAGCTTCACGAACAGTAGCTGATACCGTTGATGTGACTCCATATGTTGCAGGGACAGGGTTCGGTATGTTGCTCATCTTAACCCCGGGTGTACTCGATCTGAGGACACGCCGGCGACGGGAGAAAAAACCGGCCTGACCTGATTCTGCGCCGCGGTCAATGCCGAAGAGTAAGAGATAATAAAAATACATGATGAAGTTCCAGAAAATCATAAAGAAGGCCTGCCAGATCTCCATAAAGGCGAACAGGACTTCGATCATTATTTTTCCGAAATCAACCCACTTAAAGAAAAAGGTGTATATATTGTCAAGTGCTCCATTATAGAACTGCTTAACCATGCTGTATTTCATGAATATCCTCCAGTTGTACCCATGGCAGGGAAAAAGATTTTTACACGTATAAAGAAACGTTAATATTATATATCCTCAAAATTGTCAAGTTCACTTAGTATTTCATCAGTTTCAGGTGTATCTTCGCATTGATGAGGGGCAGAAGTTTCATGGTCGCTATATAAACCATCGCGGGATCGGTAATACTGTGCTTTTTGGCTTAAAATTAACGGTTTAGTAATAATTATCTGGCCAAAATTAAACTTTAAATTGGAATCCTTAAGGAGTTCTTCAATTGCATGTCCATCCCGTGCCTGAGATGCCCCGGTCATTTTTAATAATTCGTCTATACCGAATTTAAAGGTGCATGTTTTGTCTGTTTGAATAGAGATGTTTTCTTCAACCAGTTTATTTTCAAGAAATGCATAAAATCTTGTGATAGCCTGTTGGTAAAGCTTTGAGTCAAGGCGAATATGAGTAAACCAGAGCCTCTGGCTCAGTGCTGAAAAGATCCTTTTTAAAATAGGAGGGGATTTTTGAATAAGTTTTCCCAGAGCATCTTTATTTATCGGGAGAAGTACTGATTTGCCAAAACTGATAGCTGTTGCATTTCTTGGTTTTGCTGAAACAATTGCCAGTTCACCGAATATATCTCCTTCCTTTAAAACAGATAACATGATTTCAGTGTTTTGCTGGTATTTAACTATTTTAACTTTTCCCTCTTTAATAATAAAGAGTTCTTCCCCCGGTTCATCTTCACAGAATATTGCCTGGTTGTCAGCATAGACATTGTATATCCCTTCGTGGATTGGTTCGAGAATACTTCGAGTTCCTGCATTCTCCATTTCGAGAATCAGGTCCCTGCCGGAGTCGACGTACTGGCAGTTGGGAAAAAGCTGCAAGAGGCGGTTGAAAATATAAAGGCTGATCTGATATTGGCTCTCCTTGTAATAATAGAGACCTGTTTTGTGGAGACGGGTTTCAAGGGGAAGCAGGTCTTCAGTACAGTTATCTGCGAAAATAAGGTCATCATACTGCCGAAGAAAATCGGCAAAGTAGTTCAGCACTTTAAAGGCAAGGTCCGGATTACTGTGCAGGTTGGAAAGGAATGTGCTGCTGGGTAGGGAAACAACAGTGGTGTCTTCAGCCGCAAGGGCGCTCTCCATTCTCGGCTTTAAGCTGAGGGCGGAAATAAATCCAAAAATTTCACCCGGCCCTGCATCACGGTGTGCAATTTTAATGTTCTCATTGTTATTGCTGAAATGTATCCGGCCCTGTATGATGATAAAGACCTGATCGGCATCTTCATCACCCTCTATGTAAAGATAAGAGCCTTTGCGGAAGGTACTTTGTTTTTCTTTCATCAACTACATCCAGTAAACCTGCATAGCACCTTTCAGTTCTTCTGAAATTTTACTACCTTTGAAAATTTCTACAAGTTTTAATGCGAAGGGAATTGCACAGCCGGGGCCGCGGCCTGTGATTATTTTTCCGTCAACAGCTACCGGTGAATTGGTGCAGTCTGCATTTCTGAGATATTTCTCAAATCCGGGATAGCAGGTTGCCTTTTTCCCTTCAAGAAGGCCTGCCTCACCGAGAACAATAGGGGCGGCGCAGAGCGCCGCAATATAGCCGTCCTGTTTATGGATGTGATGAAGCATTGAAATAACTTCACTGTTTTTTCTCAGGTGTTCGCTTCCCGGCATGCCGCCCGGAAGTACAATGCAGGTGAAGTCATCTGCACTGCATTGGGAGAAAAGAGTGTCAGCGGTGATACTGATGCCGTGGGACCCGGTGACAGGATTGAGCCCTACGGCGGCAGTAGTGACGTTGAGCTCAGCGCGCCTGAGAACATCAACTATGGTTACGGCTTCAATTTCTTCTAAACCTTCGGCAAATGGAACAATAATTTTCATTGCCTTAACTTCCTTCTCTACAGTTGTGCCGGAGTGTTTTCGGCGGACTGTACAGAGCTGAGCTTAGCTTTCAGGTCGTCTTCGAGCTTAACCAGCTCAACTTCCGCTTCTTTACGTTTTGTCTTTCCTTCTTCCTGGATCTTAAGGGTTTCTTCTATGGTACTGATAAGATTTTCATGAACTTTTTTGAGTGTGTCAATCTCAACGATACCCTTTTCAGATTCCCTCGCAATATCAAGGCTGCTGTCTTTGAGAAGGGCTGCATTCTGCTCAAGAAGGTCATTGGTGGTTTCTGAAACTTCTTTTTGCAGCTTCAGGGCTTTTTTCTGCCTGAAAAGACTGATGGCGATTACAATCTGGTTTTTCCATAGTGGGATGGTGTTGAGAATTGAGCTTTGAATCTTCTCAACCAGAACCTGGTCATTATTTTGAATAAGACGAACCTGGGGCATGGTCTGAATGGCAACCATACGGCTCAGTTTCAGGTCATGAATTTTTTTCTCAAAGCGGTTAATCATCTGGGTGAGGTCATGTACCGCCTGAGCGTCTAAGGTGTCCTTGGACTCAGCGGCCTTGGCCTTTATTTCAGGAAGGAGCTTGTCGTTGATCTCCTTCATCTTGATCTCGCCGGCAATAATAAAAAGATCGAGTTCCCTGAGGTACTCCTGGTTCTTTTCATAGAGGCTGTCAAGCATCGTAATGTCTTTGAGAAGCTGCATACGAGCCTTGGTCAGTTCATCAACGATTCGTTCAATTTCGACACTGACCTTTTGGTAACGGCCGACAAATTTTTTGGCCTCGTCAACGATCCCGCCGATTATCGGAATTTTTGATAAGAATCCCCCGGATGATCCGAGTTTGTCGACTTTGAGATCCTTGACGGTAATCATCAGATCTGTCAGTATTTCTCCTGCATATCCGGCATCTTTAGCTCTTACCTGTTCCAGGATAGTATCTGCAAAATTTGAGATATTTGACTGGGATCCGACTCCATACTGTATAATAGCCTGGGAATCATTAATGTCGATATCAGCTGCAATAGCTTCTACTTTTTGTTTTTGTTCCGGTGTCAGTTTTTCCAGGGTTAAATCCTGTTCCTGCGCCTGTCCGAGATTGTCCATGCAATCCTCCTCTGGAAGTGAATATACGGACCATGATGTCCGATTCAGGGTCTAGCATACATAACATTTTATTAATTGCAAGAATTTTACTTCAGCGGGAATTTCTATGGGTAAGGAAGTTTAAGACGTCCCTGGTCAGGGCAGATGCACCAGCCAGAGTAAATTATTCTGTTTCCTTGTTAAGAAGAAACTGTTTGAAGCGCACCGCCTGCTTAAAATCAGTTTTCAGGGCGATTGCCCGGTCACAGTCCTCAATTGCCCCATGCAGATCACCCATATCATAGTAGGTCAGGGCCCTGCTGTAAAAGGTATCGGTCCAGAGGGGATTTAATTCCAGGGAATGCTCAAAATCCTTAAGTGCCTTGTCATACTGCTTGAGCATTCGATGGGTCAGGCCCCTATTGGTGTAGACCCTGGTGTCCCGGGGCTCTATATCGATTGCCGTGGTGAAGTCCTTCAGCGCCTCTTCATACTGAGAGAGGGAGAAGTATACCAGTCCCCGGTGATTATAAAGATAATGATTTGGAGAAATAAGAATAAGGTGGGAATAAATTTCAAGGGCCCGGTCAAGGTCATTGTTGATATGGGCATTAATGGCTGCCACAAAGAGATCATTAACATTATTTTCTTCTGAAAGTTCCTCTTCTGGATGATGGGGAATCGGGGGTATTTCTTCCCGGTCCCGGTACTGGCTTCCCATCTTTTCAGGGACTGTTGAAACTTTGTCGAGGAGCTGCTGGTGGCGTTCCTGGATATGGGAATATCTTTTTCTCTGGTAGTCCCGAATTTCCTGAAAGGTGATATCCGCAAGTGAGAGGGTCGCGTTGAGGGCTGTCAGTTTTCGTCGTATGGTATCTTCGACTTTATCAAGGCTGGTTTTATAAACAAGTTCATGTTCAACTTCAGCCCAGGCATCCTGCAGGATGGTTCTGAGCTGTACCTCGCAGGAAAGGGTCTCCTTGACCCTGAACCTGAGGGCAGTTTCTTCCGGTATTTCTATCATGAAGTGGGTTGAATCGTAGCCGAATTCCTTTACTGAAAGCTCACGGTGCTTGTAATCGACTTCAAGAACAGAGAAATTCTTTCTGACAATGTTTTCTACATTCTGAATGTCTTCGAGAAAAGGAACAGTAATACGTATGCCGATAAGGTCTTTTATCTCATCAAAGGGGTTATCGATAATCTGTTCCTGGGACCTCAGGAGAAGTTTTTGGTAGAAGGCCTCGAATTTTTTAATTCGTCCCTTTACCTGCATATTTCTTGCTTCACTACTGAGAATGGTGTTGAGGGTGTCTACCATGGCCTTCTGGACCTTACGGTATCGGGCCACTCTTTTATCGTAATCTTTTAAGAGGGTCTGCTTGTTTTCTATCCAGTAATGAAGGGTTCTATTATTCATAGCCTGTATACTATAAAAAAAGGCAAAAAATGAATGAAAAGTCAAGGAAAATACTACTTCCTTTCTTGACAGAGTATTTAATATGTGCAGGATTGCAGCATGTGGGATCAGGAGCTATATATTAAAGCCTTTCGGTTTGCTGCAGAAGCCCATGGCAGCCAGAAGGTTCCCGGTAGTGAAATATCGTATCTGTTTCATATCAGCCTGGTGGCATCAGAGGCCGCTTCCGTCCTGTTCCAGGAAGACATTAAAAAGCCCGATCTCATGATCCAGTGTGCTATTCTCCATGATACAGTTGAAGATACTGATACCACTCGTGAAATGATCGAAACCATTTTTGGTGAAGAGGTGGCAGCCGGGGTTGACGCCCTGACTAAACCGGGTGATATGCTAAAAGAAGCGGCAATGAAAGAATCAATTGCCCGGATACGCCATCAGCCTCGTGAAATATGGATGGTAAAGCTGGCGGACAGGATTACTAATCTTCAGCCCCCCCCGGATCATTGGACCCGCCAGCGGTGTGATGAGTATCGAGAAGAGGCCTTTTACATCCTGAAGACACTGGGCGAGGCGAGTCCTTTTCTTGCCGGGAGAATGGCTCAGAAGATCAGCCGCTATGAAGAGTACTGTTCATAGTTTCAGTCCAGCCGCGGATCAACTATCTCTTTCAGGGTTGTATGATACTGCTCCGCCAGGCTTCGGTAGACTTTTTTTGCCAGGGTCCATTCCTGCTTGTGGCGATCCTGAAGCGGTCCTTTTTCCACGGCAGGTGCTCCGGCCCAGATTGTTTCCGGTGTTATGACCTGGTTTCGTTTAACAAGGCTTTGTTCCGCAACTATTGCCCAGGTGCCAATGGTGGTGAAATCGCTGATCATTGACTGCATGCCGATGACCGCATAGTCTTCAATTGTAGCATTATGAATCATTACCATGTGCCCCACCGTAACATCTTTGCCAATACTGGCGAGTCCGCCGGGGCGGGCATGGATCATGGCTCCTTCTTCGATTGCACTCCCTTCACCGATTTCAATGGTACCGTAGTCTCCCCGGAGAACAGCGCCGAAGCCGATATAGCAGTTCGCTCCGATTCTGACATCTCCGATAATTTCTGCCGTTGGAGCAATCCAGGCTCCTTCTCCAATTTGAGGTCGTCGTTCATTTACTTCAAAAAATGGCATGGTGCCTCCCTGTTCGCGTGTGTCTGTCTTTTTGTTATTCGATAAAATAAAAAAATTCATTTTGGAGGTTGACGATTCTAAAGTATTTTAGTATCTTCATAATTACTAAACGAGAATAGTTTTTACCTCCTATATCCCAAATGATTAAGCTTTATGGAAAAAGAGGAAGGCCAACTCCCCACTACCTTCCTCTTTTCCATATTTTTTTCATTTTATCTTCGAAACTGCAAGTTAAAATTTTCTGAAAACAGCTGTAATTACTAAAAATTTTTATGGTGTCCTGTGCTTTATTTGTCTAATAAATTACTGTTGCCACCAGTTATTCTCATTGATAATTTTAACGGGTTATTCATTATGTTCATTGAACCTGTTGAGGAGATATTATGACTACATATACACCAGGCTTTTCATCACCCTGGGATTTTCTGGTTCGCTTGATCCGGACATTGAAACTTCCCCTTTTCTCTACAACTTTTTTTCATGTTGATCCCCTGCTGCGGGAAAAGATTCTTTTAACCATATCCATGGCCAATGACTGCGGGGGCTGAAGGGGCTTCCATTCTGCCGTGGGCAGAAAACTCGGCATGACAGATGAGGATATCGCAAACCTGAAGGTACTGAGAAAGGATGACTTTTCCCATGATGAATGGATGCTTTTGAATCATGTCAGGGAGTGGACCTTTAATAAGGGGAAAGACCCGGAAGGAACATCCATCGATTCCCTCGGCACCTCGTACAGCCGAAAGGATATTAGATTTTTTTACAAGCTGATGAACATGATGATTTTTGCTAATTATTTCAGCAGCCGGTTTCTTTCCGGTAAAACCAGAGTTGGTGAGGCGTGTCCGATGCCCGTTTTTGGAGATGATCCTTTTGAAAAAGATAACTGATAATTCACCAAACCGCTATGGAACCGGTTCGGTGAAGTGGGACCTGGCAGAGGGCATTTTTCAGGAAGAAGGAATTCTCCCGATGTGGGTTGCCGACATGGACTTCCCCTCACCTGAACCGGTGATTCAAGCCATTGAGAAGCGGGCCCGTCACGGTATATTTGGCTACAGCGCCTGTACTGAGAATTATTTTCATGAAACTGTTTCATGGCATCAGCGGCGCCAGGGATGGAGCATTTCTCCCAGTTCGATCATTTTTACTCCCGGTGTGGTACCGGCATTGAACATGCTTGTACAGGAATTCGCCGCCGGGGGCAAAAAGGTTATTTTGCAGCCACCGGTATATTATCCCTTTATGGGAGCGGTGAAGAACAATGGAGCCTGCATCGCCGAGAACAGGCTTGTTGAGCAGTCGCTTCACTATGAAATGGATCTCGATGATCTTGAAGCAAAGGCTTCCGACCCTGAAGCGGTGATGATGATTCTCTGCAGCCCCCATAATCCTGTGGGACGTGTCTGGGAGAAGGAAGTTTTACGGAAAGTGGCAGATATCTGCCGCCGTCATGAGGTGGTACTTGTTTCTGATGAAATTCACAGCGATTTGATCCATTCAGGGCACCGCCACTGGCCGACAGCCCTCGCCGGGGAGACGGGACCCTCAGACCTCCTGGTGACCTGCTGTGCCCCCAGCAAGACCTTTAATCTTCCGGGGCTTCAGGCGGCATACTGCATTATTGAGAATGAAGAGCTTCGTGAGCGTTTCAGAAAGCGTACCGAGGCAAACGGCATACATGGTCCCAACTGCTTTGGGGCCCTTGCCCAGGAGGTTGCTTACCGAGAAGGGACCCCGTGGCTCAAGGAATTAATGACTGCTATTGAAGAGAATTTTATATACCTGAAGGAGACCCTTGCGGTGCGGGAGCCACGTATCGGTATTGTCACCCCTGAAGCAACCTGCCTGGTGTGGCTCGATTTTCGTTTTTTAAATTTCAGCGGCCGTGAGCTTCGGGAGTTTATGCGCCACCGCGCCCGGGTAGCCTTAAATGACGGTTTTACCTTCGGTCCCGGGGGCGAAGGTTTTGTGCGGATTAATATCGGGTGCAGCCGGGATACCCTGGCAGAGGGCCTTGAGCGGATTATCTCTGCCCTTGATGAAGCAGTGTAGAAGTAAAAGCATAATGTGGCGACGGGTCCTGTGAAATATTTCTGGTAACCGGAGTGAAACAATCAAGACTGATAATAATAGAATAGCAGAACAGGATAAATGAGATGGCCTTTGTTGAAATCCCCGGCATGAAGGGAAGGCTTTTTGTTCCCGATAAGCAGGACAATAAAGAAAAAAAACATCCCTGCCGGGACTGCCACGCCTGCCAGCACTGCAGTGATGAACGGTGCACCCTCTGCCTTAAAAGATGCGGGCATTTGACTGATGATGATACGGGAAAATGTTAGAAAACAAAGTAATTATATAACAGGAGTTTTTATGAGTGAGTTTACTGAAATTAAAGCGAAAGAAATAACTGAGAATACCTTCAGTCTGATCGGCCATGACTGGATGCTCATTACCGCGGGGAGCCGTGATAAGTTTAATACCATGACCGCATCATGGGGTGGCCTCGGGATACTGTGGCATAAAAATGTCTGCTTTATCTTTGTCCGTCCCCAGCGTTATACCTATGAATTTATGGAGAAGGAAGATGTCTTTACCCTTTCATTTTTAGGTGATGCCCATCGGGATGCTTTAAAGTTCTGCGGCAGCAAATCGGGAAGGGATGTTGACAAAATAGCTGAAACCGGTCTAACTCCCGCCTTTAGTGACCAGGGAGGAATATATTTTGACGAGGCAAAGCTGGTTATTGAATGCAGAAAGCTGCATTACCAGGACATCGATCCCGCGGGCTTTCTTGATGATTCACTGATGGAGCATTACCCGGGAAAGGATTTCCACCGCATGTATACCGGGGAGATTATTGGCTGCTACCAGGCGAAGAAGTAACTTCCTTTCTGTAAAAATATTTTTTTGTCCGCGGGGGCCCCTGAAGAGGGGCCTTACTGTGTGCCCCATGATGCGGAGAATTTAAAAAAGCGTTGTATGCTCCATGCTTTTTGTCAATATTTTAACGTTCCGATGGAGTGAATCGTGTTCTGATAAGAACTTTTATGGGGCATGCGCTGGTTAGTGGTGCCGCATTTTACGAATTATCAAATATCAAGAAGTAACTTGCCCCCGGGGAAAGACTGGAAACTCTGACGGTACAGGCCCCTGATGAGGCCTTTTTTATCTTCCTTACCCAAAACAATAAAGAGCTTTACAGGAATATGTTTTTATCCCCAGCTGAAGTTAAATTTTTCCTTTACCATAGATAAAGAAGAAGGCATCGTATGACCATACCTGAAGGCCAGCACCATTCGTCTTTTGATGAATCAACGGATTACCGGCGCGACTTGCGTCTTACTGAAGCGGTTTCTATTGTAGTTGGGCGGATAATCGGCAGCGGTATTTTTGCAACTCCCGGCTTGATTATGCTTCAGGTACAATGTACTTCCCTCTTCGGGCTTGCATGGGTTCTGGGCGGTTTGATGACGGTTTTCAGTGCCGCCTGTTACGCGGAGCTGGTGGCTATGATGCCAAAGTCAGGGGGGCCTTACGTCTACCTGAAAGAGGCCTATGGGCCTCTGTGGGCCTTCCTACGGGGCTGGGCGATGTTCTTTGTCTCAGAGACCGCCTCTATTGTTGCCGTGGCCCTGGTGTTTGCAGTATACCTTAATGCCATAGTTAAAATTGTCACCGGAACCCCTTTCCCAAAGGGGTTTGAAATTGGTGTGGCATTTGTCGCTATCTGGATTCTTACGGGAATAAATTTCTTTGGCGTTTTTGTCAGCGGTGTTTTTCAGAATTTTTTCAGTTCGATTAAAGTTGTAGCGGTAATCGCTATTATCGTTATTGGATTCGGTGCTGAGGGTAACAGTACAAATTTTGTCACTCCCCTGTTTCCTGATGAATTTTCCTGGGAGTTTATTTTAAAAATGGCTGCAGCAATGCGGCTGGTTTTTTTCGCCTTCAGCGGTTGGGAGGGAGCGACCTATGTTGCTGAAGAAGTGAAAAATCCACGGCGCAATCTGCCTCTCTCGCTTTTTTTGGGAATTGGCGGTATTATGGTTCTGTATGCCGGGGCAAACGGCGCCTACCTGTATCTCCTGCCTCCGGAAGTGATGGCTAAATCAGAATGGGTTGCCACAGATGCCATGAAACTGGCCCTGGGAAGCGCTGGTGGTATTTTGATATCTGCGGCAATCATGATGAACACCTTCGGCAATGTCAGCACTCAAATTCTGGTAAAGGCGCGTTCCTGGCAGGCTATGGCTCGTGACGGCCTGTTTTTTAAAAAATTCGCTGTAATTCACCCAAAGTACCGGACACCTAACAATGCTCTCTTCGCACAGGCTGTGTGGGCTACGGTATTACTGGGATTTTCTTCTACAGCTCAGAGTTCTTATAAGGCCTTGATAGATTTCTTTTTTGCCACGGGTACGATTTTTAATATTATGACTCTCGCCTCTGTTTTTGTTCTTCGTAAGAAATATCCTGATCTTGAGCGTCCCTATCGAGCGTGGCTCTATCCGTACAGCATGATTATTGTCATCCTTCTTTACGTGGTTATGCTGGTCCTGTCCCTGATTGCGGTTCCATTAGAGTCTCTTGCGGGTCTTGCCTTGACTTCTTCCGGATTGATATATTACTATTACCTTCACCGAAACAGGAAAAAGGAGAATCCCGATGGTTAGCCTTGAACTTGTATTTGATGATTTAGTCCTTGAGGCGGATTTTTTTGAAGGAAGTTTTACTGACAGGCTTTTAGAAAAACTTCCTGTCACAACTGATTTAACTGCCTGGGGAAATGAGCTCTATGGTGAGGTGCCGGTTTCAATTACTGAAGAAAAGCTTCTTGAAGAAATACCTCCCGGGGGGCTCGCCTATACCTCCCAGGGTGATCTTTTATGCGTTTTTTTCGGCCAGAAGCCCGCGTGGCCCGTGGAGCAGGTGGGCCAAATCAGGGGAAGAACCTGGGTGCTGCTCAGGACTCCTGATGGATTTAAGCAGCTGACCATCCGTCGGCCCCGCCAGGGGTGATTCCCGGCGGGCGTAGAAAGCCGAAACTTAGAATATAAAGGGAATCAGGGCTTTTCTTTCCCCGGGATAATCTGAAAAATTGTCCAGGTACCACTGGTGGTTTGACCTGGCCCGGGGTGCCAGGTTTGCGACCGTCCAGATAAAGAATACACCGCCAGCCAGTGACCAGGTCAGAACAGCCCATCCGAGCCATGTCACCATTTCGCCAAAATAGTTAGGACAGCTGATGAAACGGTAGAGGCCGCCGTAGGGAATTTTGTATTCCTTGTCATCGGGAGCCCTGAGGCTCCGGAGTACCGCGTCGGCGTGTTTGTTAATGACAAATCCGGTAAAAAATATAATGACCCCTATGATAAAGCGCGGGTCTGTCAGCCATACTTTAGTATACATTTCTGCGGGAGCAAGAAAATAGAGCCAGGTGCCCTGGATGAAGGTATTAAAGGCGTTAAATATAATGCCAAAAAACATGATGGAGAAGGGCATGCCGCTGTCGGGACGAAGTGTAAAGGGGAAAATAAATGTACGGTGAAAATAATGGGCCTGCCATATGAGTAAAAATACAATCATAACCATGTCACCGCTTCGGTCACTGAGGAGAAAATACATCAGGAAAAGAAGCGATGCGGGGGCTTCCATCAATACCCAGCCGAGGCGGTCATTGACCAGAGGGCCCCAGCCCTTTTTCGCATGACGTCCATAGGGAGCGGTAATAAAAGTAAGCGAAATTGCGATAATCAGCGCCGTGCCAATCATGGCATAGAGTAGAATGTTAAATGCCTGTTTTTCGATCATAATGTGTGCGCCGGATGCCGGCTTCCCCCATTTTAAAAATCAAAACATCATAAAAGATTCTCCGTTTCTGTCAAGTATAGTTGTTTCGCCGGTTAGAAATGAGAGTTATTCGTCATACACGTACGCCCGGGGCATCAGTGGCGGTGTTAGGTTCTAAACTAAATTATCCCGGTGCAATTTTTTTTATTGAAAAGAAAGGTGCTGATTTTTACAGTGTACTTGTTTTTATAAAAAAAACCGATTACGATATAAGGAAAAGAGAAAAAATGGATCCCAAAAAAGTAAGCATTAAAACACTGGAAAAAGTGTTACAGGATTTGCAGACATCTTCAGATGATGCAATAGGCAACTATCTCTACAAAGGATACAGAATCCAGGTCAGTAAGTATAAATCTTCAGGAACCGAGCGATATATGAGACTTTACCGCAAGCGTCGGGAGCAGGGTCTCTGTGTCAGATGTGGAGAAAAGGTGACAAAAAAGAATCCCAATACTGGTAAACTTTACCGTCTCTGTGACTACCATCGGGATATAACCGACAAGAAAAAACGGGATTAGGGTATTTAAAATGCATTATAATGAGGGTGATTGATTGAATCGCCCTTTTTCATGTCAATTCCGGTGCCATTTTTTGGGTGGTGCAGAAGGGCTGGCGGAACGAATGAACTTCAAGGAGCGCACAACGGAGGTTCTCCTTGAGGCCCTGGTGGAACTTGATTATCTCACCCAGAAGGAAGATGTCTATTCTCTGCCGGAAGAAATAGAGGCCCCGCAGGGCATTATAAAAAAGGTGAGGCCGAAAGGCTTCACCTTTTTTATAAAATTTTAAGCTGTTAAGTTTTATCGTTTCACATAGAGTGAGTCAATGTCTGCCTGATATTTTTTGAGAACCTCGCGGCGTTTTAACTTTAGAGTCTGGGTCAACATGCTGTTTTCCACTGTAAAGCCCTCACTGAGAAGAAGAAACTTTTTTGGGACTTCGTAGGTTCCGAACTTTCCATCCAGCTGTTTGTTTACCGCACCTTCAATGAGAGTGATTATTTCTTGATCCTTAACCATTTCATCAGGTTCCAGCGAAATGCCTTTTTCAGTGGCAATTTTTTCAAGAACAAGAAAATCAGGGTAGATCAGGCATACCGTATGGAGCTTATTGAGGCCGTAGATCATGGCATGCTCAACATAGGGAACCAGCTTGATCTCCTCTTCCATGGCGGCGGGATAGACGAATTTACCATTTTCGAGTTTAAACTGTTCTTTTATCCTGCCGGTGATGTAAAGGTACCCCTCATCATCAACAAAGGCACGGTCCCCGGTACGGAGCCCCCCGTCTTCCGTCATTGTGTCTGATGTTGCATCAGGCTTGTTGTGGTACCCCTTCATCACATTAGGGCCATAGACAATAAGCTCACCGTCGCGGCTTTCTTCACTAATTCCTGTTCTATCAATGACAAAGGAGACTTTGTCGAGGGCCTTTCCGCAGCTCCCAACTTTATAGGCACCTGGGGCGTTGACAGCCCCAGCAGGGGTTATTTCTGTCATTCCCCAGGCTTCGTAGACCGGTATGCCGATATCAAAGAAAAAATGAGCAATATTGGGGCTCAGAGCGGCACTCGAACTGATGGCGTGTTCCATGAAGCCGCCGAACTTGGCCCTGATTTTAGAAAAGACGATCTTGTCGGCGATATTAAATTTCAGGTTGGTTCCGAAGCTTGACTTCCCTTCAGCCGCAAGGAGCCGTTTTTTCTCAGCGTTTTTTACGCCCATATTAAAAAGAACCTTTGCCAGACCGCCGTCTTCATTCATTTTAGCGTTGAGGCCGTCGTAGACTCGGTTGAATATTCGGGGAACAGCAACAAGCATGGTCGGCTGTACCAGGGCAAGGTCATCAACAATGGTTGTTGCGTCCTCAGCAAAACCGGTAGAACCACCGACTCTCATAATGGTATGAAGCTCAGCAGTCTGTCCGTAAGAGTGGGCCCAGGGGAGAAAAGAGAGAGTCTTTGTCTCTTCGCTCAAAACGGGAAATATTTTAATAATGGCATGAACATTGCTGGTAAAGTTACCATGGCTTAAAAGAACTCCCTTCGGGTCGCCGGTGGTGCCGGATGTATAGATAAGGCCCGCAATATCGTCAGGTTCAGGATAAATGGCCTTTACAGGATTCTCTTTTCCCTTCTTTTCCAGTTCATCCAGAGTTCCGGAACCCTGTCCTTCGATAAGGATGATGTGTTCAAGCCCATCAATTTCATCTACCCATGATTTTATTTTTTCAAAGATATTCTGGTCAGAAACAAGGAGAACTTTAACTTCACTGTCGATTATTATGTACCGCCAGACTTTTTCGAGTTCCGCTTTGTACATCGGAATAAATCGGGCTGCCAGGCCATAGCTGGCATAACATGCCACGGCCCATGCAACGCTGTTGTTGTCAATGATACCGACGGCATCTCCTTTTTTTATTCCCAGCTGAGCGAGACCGGCGCGACAGGCATCGACTCTGTCAGCCGCCTCCCGGTAAGTCAGCCAGTCGTAACCGGTTTTTTCGCTGTTTTTAAACCCGAGCCATTTTCGATCACCATATCGGGTTATGGTTTGTTCAAACATTTCTACCAGATTATCTGGCTTGTCCAATACGAACTGCTTCATGATTTTA